>Ga0326513_10000961_pt1 | contig 23804 bp, 24 predicted proteins | sample 2_2465_0518_D_FD_203654 | JGI IMG/M metagenome (GOLD analysis project Ga0326513, IMG submission 203654) | Bovine rumen microbial communities from UC Davis, California, United States - 2_2465_0518 | ecosystem: Host-associated > Mammals > Digestive system > Stomach > Rumen | place: USA... | reverse complement strand
CATGAGATCGTGCTGTATTTTGCCTTTAAAGGATCGATGAGCAGAGCCATAACGGTACAGCCGCGCTCCTTCAGGCTGTCAATGTCATTTTCTTTCAGCCCGAGCATCGCCTCATTGGTGATGATCGTATTGATGCCCTGACTCACATTTTTATTGATCCACTGTCTCTTTCGAAATGCCCAGAGGCTCTTAGCGCATAACTTTTTAAAGTAATAGACTGCTTTATGCTTTGATTCGCACTTGATCGTGATAACATGTACAATTTCAACATTGTCCAGTTTTTTCAGATCCGCCAGCATGTAATTGGTGATCGAATTGTACTTATCATATATCAGAATACTGTGCTTCATACTTCATCCTAATCTGCGTTTCTGCAGTGTGCGCTTCCTTAACGGCCTTAACAGCTTTGTTAAACGGTACAATGCGTAGTTTGTATAGCATCTTCCACAGGGATAATATATTACTTTGTATTTGTCCTTATAGAGACGGCGCAGCCTCTCCTCATAGAACTCCCAGTTCTTATCGTGATTGCCTGTTGATTTATGCCATAGCTTTGTCGGGACCACAACGGATGTTATCCCTTTTTCTTTCGCTCTCAGGCACAGGTCAACCCCATAGAAATGCCATCCGTCAAAATTCACTTCATCGAAGCCGCCGACTTTGAGATAGGTCTCTCTGCTCATCGCCAGTACACATTCGTCACACGCGAGGACCGGCTCACTTTCCGACTGAAAGTTGTAATAGTGGCTGCGCTCTTTGTTTTTGCCATCTGTGATCGTCGTCACAAGAGGCCCGCCGTTTTCCTTTCTTCCGGCGACTCCGACAACGTGTCCGTTCATCGCTTCCCTGTAAATGGACAGCAGTGTTGCTTCCGTGTCAAACTCAATGTCATGATGCAAAAACACCAGAACATCCGCCGTGCTCTTTTTAAAACCGGCGTTCAGGGCTGCGGCAGCTGAGGAATACTTTCCGTCGGAATTGTCGATCAGAACCCATTCCATATCGAAAGAGGAATAGTCTTTCACGCTCTCTTTTAATTCTTCGACCAGATCAGGCCTGGTATAACAGCAGATAAATGATATCTTTTTCATTCTATTTCAGGGATTGTTTTCTTAAATCCCTTTTCCTCCATATTTGATGATCTTTGTCAGCCCGGAAACGCGCCGGCGGATCTATTCACAGTCGGCGTTAATATGTTCGATCAGCCGCACCGGTGAAAACTCGCCGTTGTAATTGTAATTTACGCTCTCTCTTTTCCTGACAAATTCCGTATCTATTTCATCCGGGCTTTCAAATACCTGGATATATCCGCTCTTATAGTAGTCAGACTCTCTCATCGACTTGTTATTTGTTAAGAGCTTTTTATTATAGCAGATCGCTTCCATGGTACGGAGCGTCACGCCATCCTGCGCTCCGTCCATGATCTCGACGATACAGTTCGACCTCTTAATATAATCCAAAACCTGGTCATACTCTAACCACTGGTTGTAATGGATCCCCTTTACCTTCTCTTTTTCAGACTTCACTCCTGAAATATAGAACTGTGCCTTCCCACCGCTCTTTCTTATCTTTTTGTATACCTTTGCGATCGTTCCGGCTCTTCCCTTCGATACTCCGACATAGAACGCGTCATACTGTACCTGGCAGGCATCATGCTGTATAGAGACCATAGAATAATTTGTGGGGTGATAAATAAAGCCATACTTATCGCAGTCGCTCTTATCAAAAGAGTACACCCGCTCGAAATATCCCATTCTCTTTTCAATGAGCGATCCTCTCCTGGCCATGGTGTTCACCATGACAAGGATCAGTGTAATATTCTCTGTTTTGCTTAGCTTGGCAAGATATTTCCGGTCCGTTCTCGCCGCGCTCACATCGGTGAAAATGACGCAGTATTTCTTTTTATCGTCTAACCTGACATTTGACAGGGAATACTGCTTTTCCCAGATGCTCTGAAACGGCAGTTGTACTTTTCTGTTGATCGCAAAGCTGAAATGGATATGGTGAAGAGTGGACAGCGCTTTTCCGCAGGGCTTCAAAGCGCTTTCAAGGATCCTTCCATTGGGCAGCTTTTCAATATCGCTCCACATAGCACGTCCATAGTCACTGCCGGGAGCAACTAATATATACTCGTCAAAATATTGCGGTCCTGAGATCTGTAACCACTGATCCATCTGTAACTCCTCAATCTTCGCTTTTTCTTTTTTCCACAAAATCTTCAAATGATCCGATCACTTTGCACGGAACTCCCGCGCATACGGAGTTGTCGGGAAGATCCTTTGTGATAATGCTGCCTGCGCCGACAATAACATTATTGCCGATCGTAACGTCATAGAGGATCAGCGAATTCGCTCCGATAAACACATTATCTCCAATGACTATTTTCCCCTTCTTCTCCTTAAACCTGTACTTTCCTTCAAGAGCTTCCGGAAGATTGTTCAACATATTATGGCTGACATCATGGGTGACAAATGTTACGTTTGTCGCAACTCGTACATTATTTCCTATGAATATCAACTCCGGGTACAGAGGGACCTTTCTCGACTGGATCATAACATTATCGCCAATGCTGCCGAAAATCCCTTTTCTCTTGAGATAGGCAGTCCTTTTTACACCGCTTGAAAAAGTAAACATCCTCAACTGTGTCCATGCGCGTCGCAGATCCATTTCACTATCCTACTTTCTTATGATCTTGACTTCGTTGTATTTCATCATGTAGATGCCTTCTTCATAGGCTCCGATGTTCTTCTCATTCACAACACCGCTCAGATTGTTCAATATAAGTCTCATATGGTCACAGCCCGACTCATAGGCGTGCGGGTATCCCCCTCCAAAGCGGGGATTCACTTCTGAGATATAGTATTCTCCATTGATCTCAAAAATATCGATATCGATCTGTCCGCGGTACCCGGCTTCTTTAACAAACTTCTCAATTAACGCAAACAGCTCCGGGTCTTTAAAACTGACTGCCTTGTCCGTCTCTCCGGCGCGCATCAATAATTTCTTTTTCGTAAATATGGATACGACATCATTGCTGATCAGATCAATGTATACGTCCGCGCCGATCTCCTGTCCGTCAAGAAATTCCTGTATCATAAGTCCGCTGTGATGAGCAAAGAGATACTCGATCGTCTCCTTGTCATAGACCTTCGATATATTGATAGACGCAGATCCGCGATAAGGTTTTACAAAGACAGGGAAACTGACCTTCCCGGCGTCCAGCACACTGTAAAACTCCTCTTTGTCGATCCAGGAGCGCGCGCAGTTGTAACCGTGCGCGACAAGCCACTGATACATCTGCATCTTATCCAGGGCCATCTCGCAAAGATCATAAGAGCTGCCCACTACCGTTGTCCCTACTGCCTTAAACTTTTCTTCATTCTCGGCAAGAAGACTAAGTTCCGGGTCTATAAGACTCAGCACGCCGTCAATATGTTCCTTCTCACATATGCCAAGGATCACATCGATATATCCCGGCTCCGTGATATAGGGAACGATATAATACCTGTCAGCCTCATAGATAGCCGGACCGAGCTCACTTGCATCTGTCGCGATCACTGTCCCGACACCTTCAAATGTTCTTTTGAAATACTGGACAACCTTATTCCTGGTGCCCGCAGCAAGAATCAGAAAATTCATTTTTTTTCCTCAAAATCTTTTGCTTATGTCGACTATCCCGTTGAGCTTCTCACCCCTGGACAAGGCAATGATGTTCTCAATGGCTCCGTCCAGGTGAGGAAGTGAGTCCTCGATAAAACCGGCGCGATGGGGAGACATCACGACATTGTCTAACGTCCAGAATTCATGCTTTGCAGACGGATAGCTCTGGCTCTCTCCCCGCTTAGGCGCATTCCACCAGACGTCGGACCCGAACGCGCCGAGTTTTCCGCTCTGCAGCGCCTCCCAGGCCGCGTCCTCATCGACGATCGCCGCCCTTGACATGTTGACGAAGATAACGCCGTCCTTCATAAGGGCAAACATTTCCCCGTCCATCATCCCGCGCGTCGAATCCGTCAGAGGCAAAGTACAGATAATAACATCCGCTTCCGCGACCGCTTCCCTGATTTGGTCATTGGGATACACCTTCGATGCTATCTCGCTCTTTTTCGTGTTTCCGTCAACAGCGATGACTTTGGCGCCGAAAGCGGAGATCAGTTTCCCGATCCTTGAGCCGATGTTGCCAAACCCCAGCACACACACCGTCTGTTTGTTCAGCATTTTGGATTTCAGGTTCAACGGCTTTTGATCCCTGTTCCAGTTGCCCGCACGCATCTTGCGGTCATGGTAGGAGACCTTCTTGAGCAGATCAAGGACCAGTGTCACGCCTATTTCAGCCACAGAATCCGCATTGCTGTGGGTATTGCAGACCGGAACGGTCACGCCCTGGACCGAGCTGAAGTCAAACGTATCCATCCCCGTCCACGGAACCTGGATCAGCTTCAGATCCCTCGCTGTTTCAATGATCTTTTTGGTCACAAAGGGTCCCAAAAGAACATCCGCATCCTCAGCGACAGCACAGATCCCATTCTCTGTAAACTCTTCAGGAACAACAAATTCGTACTCGCCTGCTATTTCTTTATCCAGCCCGTTCCTGATATATTGAATGTCCCCCGCAAGCATGCTCCTGGTCAAAACGATCTTCATGTTCTTATCCCTCATATCTGTAATCTCTCAACAGGCCAATAGCTCTCTCCAATGTGGACATCGGTACCGCGATGGAGAATCTCACATAGGAATCCCATTCAGGGCCAAAGGCGATGCCGGGTGTAGATGCTATTCCGGTCTTTTTTAACAGATCGGCACAGAATGTGTTGGAGTCAACTCCCACCGCGCTGATATCCACAAAGTAGAAGAATCCCGCTTTAGGCCGGATAGCCTCGATATACGGCAGCTTATTCATTTCTGTGTCAAAATATTCAATCCTCTTTTCAAGTTCATTCACATAGGGTTTAATGTGAACCGGTTCGTTTTTATAAATGGAGCAGGCACCTACCTGAACAAAAGTGCAGGTATTGGTATTGATGTGCTGCTGCAGTTTATTCATCTTCGCGATCACGTCGTGCACGCCGATCGCATATCCGAGCCTCCATCCGGTCATGGCATGCGATTTGCTGTATCCGTTACAAATGATCAGACGGTCCCTGATCTCCGGGTATAAGCCAAAGCTGGTGTGTTTATGGATCCCGTAAACCAGCTTCTCATAGACCTCGTCAGAGATAACATACGCGTCATTCTCAACAGCCAGTTTAATGATCAGCTCAACTTCTTCCCTGCTCAGCACCATGCCTGTCGGATTATTGGGAGTATTGACCAGTATGGCTTTCGTGTTCTTATTGAATGCCGCTTTCAGCTTCTCCCCGTCCAATGTGAAGTCTTTGTTCAATGTGACATTCACGATCTTTGCTGTGGGCTCCGCCAGTTTGACCATCGCAGGATAAGAAACATAGTAGGGAGAGATCAGAATGATCTCATCACCGGGTTCCAAAATAGCGGCAAGCGAAAAATAAACTGCAGACTTAATGCCGGGAGTCACGATCACGTCGTTCATCGTATAATCTGACCCATAGTTTTTATTGCAGTCCTCCGCGATCAGTTTCCTGAGCTCCGGCCAGCCCAGCGTAGGGGAATAATGGGTGAATCCATCTTTCATTGCCTTCACTGTAGCGTCAACAACGTAATCAGGCGTCTTAAAATCCGGTTCACCGAGTCCAAGAGAGATGATCTCCCTGCCCTGGGCTCTCATCTCGCCCGCTGCCTGCGCAAATTTGTATGTTAAGGATTCTCCAACTTCTTTTTCAAAATGCATTATGCTTTCTCCTCTCGTCTGACCTGATCCAGCGGCGGGATCCGTTTTTCTGCGACATCCGCCCTCTTGACTACTTTTACTACTGTCTGAAGGATTATCTCTACATCTCCGACAAATGTGATCTTCTTCGCATACTGTACATCCATCCCGATGCGCTCATCCCACATCAAAAAATTCCTTCCATGAACCTGGGCTAATCCTGTAAGTCCGGGACGGACCTCATGGCGCTCGCGCTCTTCAGGGCGGTAATAGGGGAGATATTTTGTCAGCAGCGGCCTTGGGCCCACTATAGCCATGTCCCCTTTTGCGATATTGATGAGCTCCGGAAGCTCGTCCAGTGAAGTGGACCGCAGTATCTTTCCAAACTTGGTAAGCCGCTCAGCGTCGGGAAGAAGTTCGCCGTTTTCATCTCTCTTGTCCGTCATAGTCCGGAACTTATAGATCTTGAATATTTTTTCATGCAGGCCGGGCCGCTCCTGGGTAAACAGAACAGGCGATCCGAGTTTTAAGCGGACCAGGGCCGCAGTCCCCAACATGACAGGCGATAAAACTATTAATGCTGTAGATGATAAAACACAGTCTAATGGCCGCTTCACATACTTTTCGTACGGACCATATGCTTTATGCTCCATATGCCCTCCATTCATTTAAAAAGTCTACTCCACTGTCTGAAATTCTGTAAAAATGAATTATATTAACTAAAGCCCGCCCCGCATATCGTAATTCCGTAATGCGGGACGGGTTCTCCATTATCTTACTTTTGATCAATATGTTGAATCACAACGTATTTTTTATCCCGTCCCATTTCTGGTCTTTGTCCGAGAGGATCAGCGGAACGCCGTCCACTGTGTAGCCTTCTGCAGAGGCTGTCCCTCTGTACTCTCCCTCCATCATCGGCCACTTGATGCCGATCGCGGGATCGTTCCAGGCCATGCCGCCTTCGTCGCCCGGATGGTAGAAATCGTCACATTTATAGCAGAACTCCGCGGCATCAGAAAGGACCAGGAAGCCGTGCGCAAATCCTTTCGGGATCAGGAACTGCTTCTTGTTTTCCGCGCTCAGGATCTCTCCGTGATATTTTCCAAATGTAGCGGAGCCGGGGCGGACATCAACTGCCACATCGTAAACGCGTCCCTTGATCACCCGGACCAGTTTAGTCTGAGGATACTGTTTCTGGAAATGAAGGCCGCGCAGAACTCCTTTGACCGAGCCGGATTCGTTGTCCTGTACAAAGGTGATGTCAAAACCCGCTTCCTTCATATCGTTTTCATTGTAAGTCTCCATGAAGTAGCCCCTGCTGTCGCCGTGAACAGCGGGTGTGATGACGCACAGCCCTTCTATTCCGCTTACGTTGTAGTCTACTTTGATCTGCCCCATTGTAATCGACCTCCGTTTTTATGATGCTGCTTGGTGATTTCTGTTATACCTGACCGATCTCTCTCAGATACCGGGAGAGCGCGTCCTTCCAATCGGGAAGGGGGATGAATCCTGCCGCCGTCAGTTTGCTCTTGTCGAGGCGGCTGTTGAACGGGCGGGCCGCCTTGCTGAGTCCGTATTCCGCCGTTGTGACCGGAATGACCTTTGTGTCGAGCCCAGCCTGGCGGTAGATCTCTTTGGTGAATTCGTACCAGCTGATGTATCCGCCTTCGTTGGTGGCGTGATAGTAGCCGTATTTCTCTGTCTCGATCATGTCGGCCAGCAGGCGGGCGAGATCGAGCGTGTATGTGGGCGTGCCGATCTGATCATTCACAACCCGGACTGTGTCGTGCGTTTTGCCGACATTCAGCATTGTCTTGATAAAGTTCTTGCCGTTGAGGCCGAAGACCCAGGCGATACGAACTATGAAATATTTGGTGAGTGTGCCGCTCACCGCCAGCTCACCGGCAAGCTTTGAGGCGCCGTAGACGTTCAGCGGCGCGTAATTCTTGTCATCCGGCTGCCAGGGTCTCTCCCCCTCCCCGCTGAATACGTAGTCAGTGGAAAGATAGACCATCTTGGCGTCAACTTCCTTCGCGGCTTCCGCGATATAGCTTGTGCCAAGGTGATTGATGGCGTCAACCTTAGCCCGGTTGGCCTCCTCTTCCGCCGCGTCCACCGCGGTCCATGCCGCGCAGTGGATGATGGCGTCCGGACGGATCCCGGCGATCGTCTTCCGCACAGCTTCTTTATCCGTAATGTCCAGCTGAATATAGGGGGCGCTTACTGCCGCAGAGCCATCCTGTACTCCTGAATAAACGGTTTGAATATCAGATCCTATTGTTTCATAGCCGCGCCCGGTCAGTTCATTCAGGCAGTCGTGCCCGAGCTGTCCGCCTACGCCTGTGACAAATACTTTCATAATCCCTCCCGATTAAGGTTAGTTTTTATAATCCTTCCCGAATTAGGTTAGTTTTTATTGTTTAAGATACAGCCCATAGATCTGCAGCCGACACCGGAGAGTACACCGGCGCCTTCCTTGAGAGTGTCGACCTCTTCACGGCCCTTCTGTATGACATAAATGTATGCATCCGAGAAGCGGGCGAGCAGACCGGTATCCGAGATGGCAATGCTCCGGGGAGCATCGATCAGGACGTAATCATATTGCTCTCTTACACTGCTGAACAGCTGCTCTGCAGCGGAACTGCTCCACAATTCCGCAGGGACTCCATCAAATTTACCGCCCGGAATGACGGTCAGGTTGGAATTGTTACTGTAAGGGACAGCCGCATCCTCTGCCTTACAGCTTCCGGATAACAGCTCTGCTATTCCTTTCCCGCCCTGCGGCATTCCAAGCGCAGAGAGAACGGAAGGATTCCACAGATTTCCTTCAACCAGAAGCACCTTGTTCCGGTGGTTTGCCAGGGCGATGGCCAGATTGGCCGCTGCCGTTGTCTTTCCTTCCGACTTGACCGCGCTCGTGACGAGAACTGTCTTCACGTTGTTTTCCTGTGCCTCTTTCTCGATGCGGTGCCGGATCTGGCGCATGGACTCGGCCAGAGCGGCCGGAACCCCTTCTGTATCGATCGTGACAGGATTGTTTTTGCCCGTCCTGACCTTTGGCATGCTTCCCAGGTATTCCTCGCCGAGATAATGGGCCAGGTCCTTTGAATTATTAACTGTTTTCCTGAGAGCACATTTTACTGTCAGATAGATCAAAGTAAGTATACCGGCGAGCAGAACTCCTGTCGTTGCCGCTTTTTTGCCGCCGGCATTGTTGGAAGGCCTTGCGGGAACGCCGCTTTCACTAATGATGTTGATCCTGAGCTCTCCGATCGCCGGTTCACTGATATAAGCGTAATTGCGAAAGAGGGACTGCAGTACATCATACGCGAACTGAGGATCATCGGCAGTGACCTTGAGCGTGATCAGGTTGGTCTCCTTGACCACCGTCGAGGAGATCGTGGCGGGAAACTCCGTATCAGGATCAAAACCCAGATCGTCCATGACCAGGGTCTTGAGTGCGTTACTGCAAAGGATACAGGGGAACCACAGACCCATTCTGTTTGAAACTGTATTTTTCTCACTTCCCGTGCTGTAGTTCGCGGACGACGCCTTGTTGACCGTGAACGAAGAAGAAGCTGCATATACCGGTGAATAGCGGAAACCGGCTGCCATGTAGAAGATCACGCCTGTAATTCCGATGATCGCAAGTATGACCGGTGCCTTGCGGCGCAGTTCTCCCAGCACATCGCGCAGTAATTGGAACAGGTTGACCTCGATTTCACCGGTATTGCCGGTGTCAGCCGTTTTATCCTTCATAGTGACCTCCATTGCGCATATTGTTGAATACACATCCGAGCACGCGGCCTCTTCCGCCGAGCATCTCGATCGTGTTATTGATGTATTTTACTTCTGCGAAATGTTCGCGGACTACGACAATAGACGCATCTGCCATCGCTGACAGTTCTTCCGCGTCAGAAGCGAGAACGGTAGATGTCGTGTCTGCAATGACCAGATCTGCTTTTCCTTTGAGCAGTTCCATCATTTCCGCGATCTCAGGCGCATATTTGTCAACGGCCTGCGTCACCGCTTTGCGGTTAAGTACGGCAGTCAGTTCTGTTCCGGGAACACTGACGAGCAGCTTTGTGAGATCAGGGGCCGAATCTTTATTTCCGCCGCTTCTCTCCTCAAGGTACTGCGCGAGATCCTCATAGCTTCCGTCCTGCATATTCAGCAGCCGCGCCAGTGAAGGATCCTGAAAATCCATATCCACAAGAATGACATTCTTGTGCATCTGGGCCATTGCCAGCGCAAGATTGACGGCGACCGTTGATTTGCCCTCGCCTTTCATAGCGCCTGATACCAGCAGTGTCTTCCTGTTCTCTTTCTGCATCTCATAGAGGAGCCGGACCGCAAGGCTGCGGATCTCCTCCGAATATGCGGCGCTGACAGCCGGATCCTTAATGAGAAGACTTGCCCCGTGCTTCTTGTCCCGCGTGATCGCGCCAATGGGTTCTGATCCGAGCTTGCTGATCACGTCTTTTTTATTGCGGACTGTGTTTCTGGTGGACGACCACCATGCCAGCAGAACGCATATCGCGATAAATGCCAATGCTCCGAAGAGTATGGCGTACATTATATTTTGACCCGCATTTACCTGAGCCGCATGGATCACAGGCGGCTGCACTACGTTCATTTCGATCCCGCCGAGCATATCACCGGAAGTTTCGGACAAATAGCTGAGGATCGCCTCTGCCTCCCTGTAGGCGACAGACGCGGATGATGAGCTGACCTTGATCTCCATGAGATTGGACCCGTTCAGGACGGTCGATGTGACGCTTCCCTGAAAACTGCTCTGTTCCAGCTTTCTGGCTACCGCACCCCTCAGCTCCGCGCTGTCAATGATCCTGACCAGCTTGGTCGCGGCGTCGATCGCGTTTCTAATGTCTGCGCTCACATCTTCCGATGTATAGCTGTTGATACTTGTGTCCTCGTTGACATTCTTTACGGCTACAGTAGTTGACGCGACATAGCTGGGCTTTCGCATATAGGAGAATAAGACAAACGAAAGGAGGACAGCAGATAACGTCAGCAGCGCGATCGAGATCCACTGCTGCGCTACATCCTTTATCACGCTGTATAAATCCAGCCTCTGTCCTTCATCGGACGCGCGGCTGACCGCGGCGTTATTATCAAGCATTTTACTTTGTTCCTCCTTCTGTGACGACCACGTACATTCTCACAGATCCCGTTCCGGTGCCGGACACGGCGTCTTCCAGCGAATAGATGATTTCGTAGCATCCCGCTGTATTTGTGTCAACACTTCCTGTCGTCACGACGCGGCTGTGATCGATCGTACGGCTTTCCGCCTTTTCATCACTATCCGCCTTACCGTAGGTTCCGTTCTTTTGGACGAATGCATATTCCGTGCCGTCTATAACAGCAGACTGAAGATAATCGGATGCGTTGAAGCTTTCTCCCTTCTCCAGATAAACAAGATATTCCTTGAGACTTAACCGGGGAAGCCTGGAATTCACATAGTTGTCATAGATCTCGATCGATACCGGCAGCTCGGAAGATCCGCCCGCGCTGTTGACCACTTTCAGTCTGGCGCCGATCACTCCTGCCTGGGAGGTATCAATATCTTCATTCGGGATGATCTGTATACTGTCTGTGAGGTCCCCATCGATACAGTCCTGTGCAGAGACGCCTGCCAGCAGATCGGTCGTATCAACAGGAAAAGTCAAAGGCCGGTCCAGATGAAAGACCGGGTCTGTGTAATCCGTATAAGCCAGCTTGCGGCTTGCGTGCACGATATGGTTGTCGGAATCGATCGCCGCATATCTGATCACTCTGTTTCCTTCTTCATCAAAGGGACCGACTGATTCGACAATGAGAGAATCCGTGATATCCCCGTCATGAGCATCCGTCACGGTAATGCCTTCCAGCAGCGCCTCGCCGCCGTCATTGACACTAACCTGTACGCTGTCTGTGTCCATCGCAAATACCGGTCTTGTCTGATCCTTGCCGGTCTTCTCTTTTAATGTATATGCTCCAAAGAGGAGCACGGACAGTATGAACACAACAATGCTCACAATTTTCAGCTTTTTCACTGATGAAATCCTCCGTTATATAAATACGCCGGGAGTAGGCGGATTTTATTTTCTGTAATAAAGATGCCTTGTAAGTGAGCTCAGAGGTCCGTATGCCGGATCCGTCATCTGAAGCATCTGTGAATGATGTCTATGATGATGTCCTGCTGCTCCGCAGTCATCTTGTTGTCAGAGGGCAGGCACAGTCCGCGGCGGAAAAGATCCGCCCCCACATCAATGCCTGAGCCATCGATATACGCATTGCTTCGCGCCCTGCCGTTCCCTTCGACGGTAATAAAGGGATGTGTCCTGTAGATCGGCTGCAGGTGCATGGGTTTCCATACCGGGCGGCCCTCCGCGTTGAACGCGGCGATCGCCTCGAGGATCTCCTGCGGGCTGCTCTTTCCGCTCTCGCTCTTGTACAGGTAGTCCAGATCGCCTCTCACCATGGGAGCCATCGCGTCCTCATCGATGATGCAGCAGCTCAGCCAGAAGTTGGGGCGGGACTTCTCTTTGTCCCAGGGGTTCATCCTGACAGGAAGATCCGCCAGTCCCTTTTCATACCGCTCCCATACCGCCTTCTTCTGGGCGATATGCTCGTCCAGATAAGGGATCTGGCCTCTCACTACACCGGCAATGATATTACTCATGCGGTAGTTGTAGCCGATCTCCTCGTGCTGGTACCAGGGCGCGTTCTCCCGGCTCTGTGTGGACCATTTGCGGATCTTCTCCGCGTCCTCCCGACTGTTTGTCAGGAACATTCCTCCGGCGGAACCGGTGATCACTTTGTTTCCGTTGAAGCTGATCGCGTTATAGTCTCCCAGTGTGCCGGTCTCGACCCACTGTCCGCTGAGCCTGTATTTTGCCCCGAGGGACTCCGCCGCGTCCTCTACGATCAGGGCGCCGTGCCTGTCGCAGATGGCTTTGATCTCTTCCATCTTGCCGGGCGTCCCGTAGAGATGTGCCACGACGACGAGTTTTACGTCCGGATAGATCTCGAATGCTTTTTCAAGCGCCTCGGGACTCATGTTCCAGGTGTCATATTCCGTGTCGATAAAAACCGCTTCGCCATCTTCATAGGCGACCGGATTGATACTCGCGTCGAAGGTGCAGTCAGAGCAGAAGACCTTGTGGCCCTGCAGTGTGCCAGCATTGGGCTTTGCCTGGCCGTAAAGTCTTTCGCCGGCAAGCTTTGTCGCGAGATGAAGCGACGCGGTTCCGCTGGAAAGCCCTACGGCGTACTTGACGCCGACATATTCCGCGATCTGCTTCTCCACTTCGTTAATATTTGCGCCGACCGTAGAGACCCAGTTCGACTGGATCGCCTCGTCCACCCATTTCTGCTCCTCACCGTGCATTGTGGGAGTTGAAAGCCAGACCTTGGTCTTAAATGGCTCTATTCCGGTAAATCTGGGATCAGACAGGAATTTATTCATTTTATTTCCTCCGGTTTCTTCTCTTCGCTTTTTACCAACTCCAAATAGGTCTCATCCTTCTTCACCGGCTCTTCGACATTCACCGGATGATAAGTAGAGACCATCTTCTCGACCTGTTTACGTATATCATCTTTGTTGGAGTAGGCCACATACATCAGCGACTCTAGCTGAGACAGGAATTCATCCGTGTCAAAGGGGATCGGCCTGCCGATATGTATGAGCTCATTTTCCGTCTTGGTAAGACCCTCTTCCGCCATGAGTTTCTCTTCGTAGAGCTTTTCACCGGGCCTCAGACCTGTGTATATGATCTTGATATCCACATCCGGCTTGTATCCGGAGAGGCGGATCAGGTTCCTCGCAAGAGTGTCTATTTTGACCGGGCTGCCCATATCCAGGACAAAGATCTCGCCGCCCTTGGCGTAGGTGCCCGCCAGAAGCACCAGACTGACTGCTTCCGGGATCGTCATAAAGTAGCGGATGATGTCGGGATGGGTGACGCGCACAGGGCCGCCCTCCTCGATCCACTTCTTAAACAGCGGGATGACAGAACCGTTGCTGCCCAGAACGTTGCCGAAACGCACGGCGACAAATTCCGTCCTGACGTCAGTAAACACCTTTCCCGTACCGTCCTTGTCCGCGTTCTCGATCCCCGAGTGGGTGAACAGCTGCGGGATCTCACCCGCCCTGCCCGCTTTGATCTTGGCGTCAAAGCTCTGAATGATCATCTCGCACAGCCTCTTGCTGGCGCCCATGATGTTGGTGGGATTGACCGCTTTATCCGTTGAGATCAGAACAAAGCGCTCACAGCCGTGCACCATGGCGGCGTAGGCTGTCTTGTAGGTTCCGATGGCGTTGTTCTTGATCGCCTCGTTGGGGCTGTCCTCCATGAGCGGTACGTGCTTGTGCGCCGCCGCATGATAGACGATCTGAGGCCGGTACTCTTCAAACACACTGAAAACCCTGCGGCTGTCACGGACTGATCCGATCAGAACCACAAGGTCGAGTCCGGGATATTTCTCCCGGAGTTCCATCTGGATATCATAAGCATTATTCTCATAAATGTCAAAAATGATCAGCTGTCTGGGCGAATGCGCGGCGATCTGCCTGCAGAGCTCGCTGCCGATCGAGCCGCCTCCGCCGGTGACCATGACGACCTTGTCATTGACGAAATCGAACACTTCCTTCATGTCAGCTTGAATGGGTTCTCTGCCCAGCAGGTCCTCCACGGAAACCTTTTTCATCTTGCTGACCGTGATCTCGCCGCTCACGAGCTGGTACATGCCGGGAAGGTTCTTGAGCTCGCAGTTGGTCTCCTTGCAGACTTCCAGGATATCCCTTCTTGTCTGCGCCGACGCGCTGGGGATCGCCAGGTAGATCTTCTCGACCTGATACTTCTCGACATTTTCCAAAATAGTGTCTCTGCCGCCGACGATCGGAATGCCCTCAATATAGCGGTTCCACTTGTTGGGATCGTCGTCGATAACGCAGACGACCTCGTCCTCAAGCTCTCTGGCCTGTTTGATGTCACGGATGATGGACTGGCCGGCATTGCCCGCGCCGATCACCATGACGCGTCCCTTCTCGGCGTTTTTCTTTCTCTGATCCATCAGAAGGATATAAAAGCGATAGGAAAACCGTATGCCCGCCATACAGACGAACTGCAGCATTGTACCTATACAATAATAGGAGATCGGCATACGCTGGACAAACACCGTAATGGCCACTATGTGGAACGTGCCTGTGATGACCGAAGCTGTGATCACATGAATAAGCTCCGGATAGCTCGCGTACTTCCATATACTCTTGTACAGTCTGCAGAACCAGAAAACGATCAGGCAGACCACCGTATAGACCGGCACAAACTGCATCCATGAATGGAGGAAATCCGGCCTGATCTTGGAAAACCGGCAGTCAAACCGAAGCCACAGGGCCATAAAATATGACATATTGGCAACGATCAGGTCATAGATGATAAGGAGAAATGCGACATTCCGCCAATGCCCCTTCAGCAGGCTGGACTGCCTGTTCCTGTTCTCATCGTTTCTGTTATCTGTTTCGGATATGATCTTATTACTATTGTCTCTTTGCGTATCGCTCACAAATATTCCATCCTTACTTTATAGTCTGACCGCGTCCGTGATCTTTCTCTACGGAAGCCTCTCCGAATGGGTCCTCATCTCATTAACGCCCATAATGCAAATGACATTATATACGTTTATCACTCTTTGGTCAAAATAATTCATTACCAAGATTTTAATATATTTCCCATGATTAAAAAAGGGGTCAAGCCCCTTTTTAAGGTGCTTGCCCCACTTTCGCCCTTTATTGGCATATCCGTATTTTATCACTGCTGTCAGGGATCCGCCTCAGCTTTGATCACTGTTGTCAGGGATCTCCCCCGGCAGGGGCTGTCCCCTCTGTAGCAGGGGCTGTCCCCTATGTAACAGGGGCTGTCCCCTCTGAGCCATCCGTCCGGAAAACTTACTGTTTCTCAAGAACGATGCTCACAATGCCGTACTCTTCCGGAACAGCGTACTCTTCCTCGGTAACAACATAGCCCTCTGCCTTCAGCACGTGGACTGTGTATTTGCCGGGATCGACCTTGAAGACTGCGCAGCCGGTGTCATCTGTCTTACCTACCATGCACTGTGTATCAGAGCAGAACTGCACGGAAGCCCCAACTACGGGCGCCTTGTCGGCATCTGTCACCATAACGATATAGCCGTCATTATTTACATCTACTGTTGTATCTTTATTCTCAGCCGTTGTCTCGGTCGCTGTCTGAGTATCATTTTTATTTCCATTATCGGAGGAACCGCCGCAGCCGGTTGCGATCACTGCCATCATTGCAAGTACAAGTACAAGACTCACTAACTTTTTCATTTCTGTTTTACTCCTTATTTATTACGTTCAATGTGTAGCCTGTGTTTTTATCTACATTATGATATACGGCTTTTGATTTTGTGTCCACGGAGAATTTCAACCTGTTTTAGACAGTTTTGGACAGTTTTTCCGGTAATTGCTTATCCTTCGCTCAACCCCAAATCCATCAGCCTCTGATACACTTCCTCCGCCACCGCCAGCTTATACATAAGCCTCGACTGCTGAGGTTCCAACTCGATATGGAAGGACTCGATGACAGGTCCGGCGTCACCTCTCACCCCAATGGCAAAATATACCTGCCCGGGCACAGAAGCCTCTGTATTGGCCGGATCCACGTTGCCCATGGTTCCGGTCACGCCGATCCCGATATCCGCCTTGTAGGCCCTCATACAGGCCGCTGCCATCGCTTCCGCCGTCTCCCTGGAATATACCGTATACTTCTCGAGAGTCTGAGCAGGCACGCCCTGCAATATTTTGGCCTCGTTGCTGTAGGTGATAAAGGCGCCCTTAAGGACTGCCGAGGAACCCTCCGTGTCTGTGATCAGCGAGGCGATCTGGCCGGAGGTGGCGCTCTCCATTGTTGTGATGGTCAGGCCCCGCTCGATGAGAAGCTTTGTCAATGACCGGTAATGCTCCCGGATCTCCGGTTCTGAGTATTTCTTCATTAGATATTCCCTCACAGGCGGTTATCAGTGGTCCTCATTCATAAAGTCTTCCATCCAGTCCCCGGATTCTGATTCGCTGCTTCCTGCTACTTCACTGCCCTCTGCGCTGCCGGAGCTGTTCTCTGTGCTGCCGGAGCTGTTCTCCGCGGGCTGCATCGTGGATGCAGGGAAATCTGCGCCGAGCAGGCTCTTAAACTTATCCTCATAGGTCTTGATGCCCAGATTGCCGGTGACGGAATCCAGGACATTGCCCTCGGAATCCACAAAATAGGTCAGCGGGTAAACATTGGTTGCAAGGTCCTCTCTCATCTTCTCCGTCGCGACAACATTTGTATACGTCGCGCCGTGGCTCTGGAGCTTCGCGCTGCATTTTTCCACAGCATTGTCCATATCAGTGTCCATGATCACGCCGATCACCTGGCCGCCGGCGCCTGCCACCCTGTCGCCAAGGTCCTGCAGCTGGGCCAGTTCATCCTCGCAGCCCTTGCAGGTGCTCGACCACAGATTCACCATAGTTACTTTGTTATTGCCAAAGATCTCCGAGCTGGTAACGGTATTCCCGTTCAGATCAGTTCCCTCGAAGGAGATCTTCTTCCCCGATCCCTTTGATCCGCAGCCGGCCAGAAGTGCCAGCGCCATAATACATGCCAGCATAACGCTTACTATTCTTTTCATGACTTATTATCTCCTTGTAAATATTCCAAAATAGCAAATAGCTTTCAAATTTCCAAACCATCTTCCAATATCCATCTTATTATACGCTTGTCAGTAATTTCGTCCACCTTTTTGTGTCATCCCGGCGCATGTCATGTTATTATTAAGAAGGCAGCTTCGTGATACTCTGCGGAGCTCGATTTTTTTAAGGGGGTATTGATCATGAATAACAACGACCGGCTGCGGCGCAGCAATATGGTTCTGATAGGACTGGTGGTCCTGGTCCTGCTCTACGGCATCATAACCAGGGTAATGACCGGAGACACTTCATTTTATATCTTCGGGATTCCCGTGATCGGCGGCGAAGAGACGAAGCAGGAGGAGACCACGGACAGCGCGGCTCCTGCCGATGATGCGCGGGCCCTGTTCGAGTCGATCGATGCGATGCTTGGGTGAATGATCGCAGCGGTTCCGGGAGGCCGGGGAATTTAATTCTTTCACAAATAAAACGGTGGCACAACCTGTGGTTGTGTCACCGTTTTTATGTGGTGTCAGGGCCCCGGCCTGATGACACCGCAAAAAGGTGTCAGGGCCCCGGCCTGGTGACACCATTAAAGGAGGAAAAACCATGAAATGGGGTATTCTGGCGTCGGGAACGATCGCCGCTAAATTTGCAAGAACTGTTAACGCCATGGGCTCTGAGGGCGAGACACTCGCCGCCGTCGGCTCCAGAAGTCTGGAGAAGGCGCAGAGATTTGCCGCCGAGCACAGCATTCCCAAGGCTTACGGCTCCTACGAGGAGCTCGCTGCGGATCCTGAGATAGAGGCGATCTATATCGCCACGCCCAATAATCTGCACTATGAAAACGCGCTTCTGTGCCTGGGCGCCGGCAAAAACGTGCTCTGCGAGAAGCCTTTTACCACCAGCGCGGAGGACGCTGAAAAGCTCTATGCGATGGCAGAGGAAAAGGGCCTCTTTATCATGGAGGCCTTTTGGATCCGCTTCCTGCCGGTCTATGAAAAGCTTCTGGAGATCATTAAGACAGGCGAGTACGGCGAGCTCCGCCATGCCCGCTGCGACTACGGCTTCATCGCCCAGGGCGCGAGGCGCGAGCGCAAGTTCAAGTCCGAGCTGGGCGGTGGCGCGCTGCTCGATATCGGCATCTACAACCTGGGATTCCTGCACATGGTCATGGGCGCTTCCCCTGTATCATTCACCTCAGAGGTCCATTTTAACGAGTTTGGGACCGATGACTTCAGCGTTCTGCAGCTGAGCTATCCGGGCGGCCGCACCGCTCACGCGCTGCAGACCATAGGCATGCAGATCGACAGGCAGGGGGCGCTCTATTTTGACAGGGCTTCCGTGTATCTGCCCGACTTCCAGGGAGCGTTCTCAATGACCGTGCAGCCGGTCGGAGGCGAGCCCTACACCGTGGAGTGCCCGCCCGACGTGAACGGCTTTGAGTATGAGATCCGGGAAGCCTCAAAGTGTGTGAAGGCCGGCAAGTCCCACAGCGTCATCTTCCGCCCGGAGGACAGCGTCGCAGTGCTCAGGCTCATGGACGAGATCCGCGAGAGCTGGAATATGAAGTTTGATTTCGAGTGAACTGCCTGCTGCATATAGTTTAAGAACGGGGCTTTCCCCCTGGGAAATAAGAAAAAGGCGGCACAAACGTGCCGCCTTAAATCATCTCTTCTTATTATCGATCATCTCTGCTCATCAGCCTTTTTCAGTTCTTTCAGCCACCTCAGCAGGCTTCCGTCCTCGTACAGGCCTTTCAGGGTTCCCAAATTGCGGCGCTCTTCCGCCATGGCCGCTGTGAGCAGCCCCATAACGCCCAGCCAGCCGACCGCGGATTCGTCCACTTCTGACAGAGGTGTCTTCTCAAGATTCACACCCCTGCTCTTCAAAATATCCCTGTAGTATTTGAGACCGCATTCCGGATGATTATGAACAAAATGATAGACCGCATCCTCGATCTTGCTGAGGCTGCGCGCCGCCTTCTCTTCCTGTTCCAGATCAGGAATATACTTTGTAAGCCCTTCAAACATATGCTCCCCTCCTGCTGTGATACACGGTAAAGCAGATATTCACGATCCGCTCCGTTTTTGCCGATAACCCTACTTCTATTTTATACTACATTGGTCAGTATGGCACCCCAAAGCTGAAAAAAACCTTCTCTGGCACCGGCGCAGGTGCCAAAGAAGGAATAGGAAGAAGATGAGCAGATTTATGGCGACGCAAAGCCGAACTTCTGCCACCACTCTGTCGCAAATATTTACTTGCTGCTCTCGCCAAAGCAGATCTTCTGCACAATGGGCGAAAGCGGTTTTTTAATGATAGAGATCACCTTGCCGGTGACCAGCGCCGCGAGGATCGTGCCCTCTCTGATACGGACGCCCGGATCCCTGAAGGGGATCAGGTGCAGGCAAACGATCGTCAGGATCACGCCGATCAGGACGACCGTGCAGTCCACGACAGTTTTGACCTTAGGGAAGGGCTTGCCGACTTTCTTGGCGATCGCCATCGTCATGCCCTCCATAGGCATCGGGACAAGATCCACGTCCAGATAGAGAAATACTCCGAATGCTACGAATACAATGCCGACACACTGCATTCCCAGACGTCCAATATATCCTCCGGGGAAAAGAAAATCTCCGACCATCCACTTCGTGAAATTGACAAAATAGCCAAATATGGTGGAAAAGACGATCTGGAACAGGTTGATCGGATTAAATTCCTTGCGGAGAATGATGATCTGCACAAGGATGTAGAAGCAAAATACGATCGTCACACAGGTGCCGGGCTGCATTTTTACAATATCACTGATGACATACGGCAGGGAATTGACCGAAGAGATCCCCAGGTCAGAGTTGGCGGAAAACGCCACGCCCAACGCCATGAAGAACAAAGCGATGCAGTAAAACAGGACTCGGATGCCCCACTGGGGCAGTGTGCTCTTTCTCATTGTAATACCCTGTCTTTCAATATTTTGGGACAAGGGTCCCCGGAGATCAGGTCTCCGGGTTATTGACCCCTGCCTGGTTCATTTCATTAACTGATCAGTCGATGCCGTTGGCTTCGATGTGGTTCTCTGCCAGATACTTCTTGCTGATCTTCTTGTTTGCGAGATAGATAGCAGGGAAGATCAACAGAGGCAGGTTGAGGTATCCGAGGATGGTGTAACCGGTGGATACAAGCTTAACGATACCGATCTTGGAAGCAGCTGCGCATGCGAGCAGCAGAACAACTACGAGAAGGCCGTCCTTAAGAGGAGCGCTCTCATCGGGCTTACGATAGAGCTTGGAATATCTTGCTACTGCGCCGAAGCTGAATCCTACAGCGGTGGAAAGAACGGCGACGAAAACTGTGCAGACATACACGAGCTTCAGGCCGGAGAATCCGAGTGCTGAAAGTGTTCCGTAGAACGGAAGCGGGTTTGTAGCAGTATCGAGAACATTGTAGTTTTCAAGAGTAGTAGCGGAAAGGAAGAACAAGCTCAGTACGACGAGCATAAGAGCGTTTCCGCAGATACCGATGATAGCGCCGAGTCTTGTGGTCTTGCGATCAGGAAGAGTCGGAGCGATGGAGGAAATATTACCGATTACGTTAGCCTGGAAGGAAGCATAGATGATGCCGCTCCAGATAGCTCCAAGGAAGCTCGGGTTGATCCCTTCAACAGTTCCGGCGCTGATGTTTGAGAGCGCCTGGCCGAGATGCAGCTTGCCTGTGCTTGCGCACATGATGATGATAACTGCAAGAACAGCGATAACAAGATACATCATGTAAGAGGATGCGCGTGCAACGAGCTTCGCGCCATATGCGCAAAGAAGACCTGCGCATACGATAACAGCAGCTACGCCTACCCAGTAGTTCAGGCCGAACTGGCTGTTGAGCAGGTTACCGATCGCGCTGAGGGATCCGCCAAGAGCGGTCAGCATAACGATGATGAAGGAGAAATCAAGAAGATATACGATCCAATCGATTCCCCATACCTTTTTGGTCCAATCTGCGTAGTTGTAAGTCTTGTAGATTCTTGAAAACTCAGCCGCACAATAGATGCAGTAGCCGAGCAGACCCATAGCAAAAACGCTTGCGATTGTGCCCCAAATGCCGTACTTAACCCAGTAAACAAGGATCTGTGTACCGGATGCAACACCGGGACCGAAGTGTGTGCCCATCCATACGCAGGCCATTCCGATCGCGATTGACAAATTTGACTGTTTCTTATTCATTTTTTTCCTCCTTTTGGTGGCTTACATTTATTATCACCGCCGCAGTTCCCCTCTGCGGACGGTGGTAACCATTTTAAGGGCTCCCGGCAATAGCCGCAGGATCCCGTTTTGGGGCTCCGCTTGTGAGCCCTTGCGCCTCAGGCGGGCCGCCTGTAAGGAGCCGCCCGCCTGCGGAACGCTGTTTAGAACCGGATTATCTGAGAAGATTTCCGGAGATGACCATCTGCTGAACCTGTGAGCTTCCCTCATAGATGGAAGTGATGCGGACATCACGATACAGACGCTCGATCTCGTACTCCTGGGAGTAACCATAACCGCCGTGCAGCTGCAGAGACTTGTTAACGATCTCAATAGCAGCCTCGGTGGTGAAATATTTTGCCATGGAAGCTGCCTTGGTGGCGTCTTCCTTGTTGTCCATAAGCCATGCAGCATTGTAAACAAGGTTTCTTGCTGCGTTCAGCTTGGTCTCCATATCAGCCATCATGAATGCCAGAGCCTGGTTCTTGCAAAGAGGCTTGCCGAACTGGACACGGTTCTTGGTGTGGTTGACAGCGAGGTCAATAGCCTCCTGAGCGATGCCCAGAGCCATGGAAGCGACGCCGACACGGCCTACGTTCAGAGTCTTCATAGCGTTGATGAAGCCCATGTTCTCTTTGCCGAGCAGGCAGTCAGCGGGAACGCGGACATCTTCCAGGATCAGATCACTTACGGGAACGCCGTGCTGGCCCATCTTCTCCTCGTGCTTGCCGACGCTGACGCCTGCGAGATCCTTGGAAACGATGAATGCGCTGATGCCCTTTGTGCCCTTCTCCGGATCAGTCTTGGCATAGACAATGTGATAATCCGCGATGGGAGCCATTGTGATGAAGCACTTTGTGCCGTTGAGAACGTATACATCACCGTCCTTGACAGCCTTGGTCTTCAGGGAGCCTGCGTCAGAACCTGCGTTGGGCTCTGTCAGAGCGAAGGAAATGATGGTGCTGCCGTCGGCAACGCCGGGAAGATATTTCTGCTTCTGCTCTTCTGTGCCGGCCAGAAGAATCGGCTGTGTGGACAGAGAGTTTGCGGAGGAGATGAACAGAGTCGCTGTCGCGCACTTCTTGGCGATCTCTTCCATAACGCTGATGTAGCTGCGCATGTCAAGACCAAGTCCGCCGTACTCTTCCGGGATCTTCAGGCCATAGAAGCCGAGCTCAGCCATCTCTGCGACTACGCTCTCCGGGAACACGTTGCTGTGATCGATCTCCTGAGCGATGTCTGCCAGTGTGCCTTCCGCATACTGCTTGGCCATCTCGCGGATCGACTCGTGATCTTCATTGAAAAATGCACTTTTCATAGTTGTTGTCCTTCTTTCTATTGAATTCTTTTTGAATAGTTTCCTGTAGTCCCTACCGCGTCAAGAGCGGCCGTATCGGCTGCGTTCTTCGCGGCGATCTCTTTAAGCACTCCCAGGCGGACCTTTCCGCTGGCTGTCATCGGCAGCTCGTGGAATGTAAAGATATATTTGGGGATCTTGAAATAAGACAGTCTGGGCTTTAAGAACTTCAGGAGCGCCTGCGCGTCAAAATATTGATCGTCATCCACAACGATACATGCCGCGATCTCCTCCTGCGTGAACTCATTAGGAACGCCCACAACCTTGACTTCTTTCGTCATCCCGCTCTCGATGATCACCTTTTCGATCTCACGGGGAGAAATATTCTCTCCGGACCGGATGATCATCTCTTTCCTTCTGCCTGTGATGCAGATCTCGTCAAACTCGTTAAAGTATCCGATGTCGCCCGTCTTGAGCCAGCCGTCCTCCGTCATGGTCTCCGCCGTCTCTTTGGGCATCTTGTAATACTCTTTAAAAATATTGAATCCTGCGAGCTCAAGCTCTCCGGGCTTTCCGAAGACTCTCTTCTTCGTCCCGTCGGGATTCACAACCGGATCCGCCGCCGTATCCCAGCCGACGATCTCTCCGGTAACGATGTCGCGCACTCTCGCCATCGTATCTTCGTAGAAAGCGCCGCCCGTGACCTCGCCGCTGCGAAGCGGGTTGTCCCAATCCGAGAATGAGCCGCTTGTGGAAGCCTCTGTCATGCCAAAAGAGGGAATCAGGTGGGCCTGCGGG
>Ga0326513_10000960_pt1 | contig 23830 bp, 33 predicted proteins | sample 2_2465_0518_D_FD_203654 | JGI IMG/M metagenome (GOLD analysis project Ga0326513, IMG submission 203654) | Bovine rumen microbial communities from UC Davis, California, United States - 2_2465_0518 | ecosystem: Host-associated > Mammals > Digestive system > Stomach > Rumen | place: USA... | reverse complement strand
GGGGTGGCCTTTTCCCCCTCTGAAGGGGTATTTTTGTTAAGGGGTAACGTGGAAGCGTTAGATTGGAAACGAAAAATCGAACAGAACTGCAAGGAAGCCGGTACGTACAAGCAGGTTTTTGATCCCGTGATTGACACATTAGCCGGGATAATGGAGAAGCGAGACTATGCCGAAGCGGTGTTTGAAGACGAAGGCAAGCAGGTAATTGTCGAGCATACGAACAAAGGAGGCGCGACAAACTATGAACAGAATCCATTGATTCGTCTGATAAATGACTTGAACCGCGATGCGTTGGCATATTGGCGGGATCTTGGTCTCACGCCGGCAGGTCTGAAGAAAATAAACGAGACGGCAATCAAGGCTGAAGTAAAGGAGAGCGCACTTGAAATAGCGCTGAAGAGTATTGGCGGTACGGAATTGGGACGAAGTAAAGAAATACGCGGAGTTGATAAGGGACGGAAAAAAGGTAGCGTGCGAGGAACTAAAGCAAGCAGTAAATAGGTTCTTTGCCGACCTGAAGAATCCGGACTATGAGTTGGATCATGTCGCACCGGATTTCTGTATCGACATTATCGAAAAGACGCTTTGCCATCAGCAAGGTGAGGCGATTGACGGGACTCCTCTTCGTGGGGAGCCATTTTTGTTAGAGCCGTTCCAAAAGTTTATCATTTACAACCTTGTTGGGTTCAAGCTGAAGGGAACGGAAATCGTGCGCTTCCATGAGGCGCTGATATATATGCCCAGGAAGAACGGCAAGACGGGGCTGGCGGCGGCGCTTGCGTGGGCGCTGTCGCTGTGGTACCGGCGGAGCGGTTCGAAGTGTTATATCGCTTCCGCCGCACTGATGCAATCCTTAGAGACGTTTAATTTCCTAAGCTATAACGTCGACAGGATGGGCGAACGGTGGGAACGTGGAAAGTCAGACGGACACGTTCATGTGACGGACAACAACAACGAACACGCAATGCAAGCGGACCTGTCAGACGGGTCCTTTTTTATTAGGGCGTTGGCATCGAATCCTGATGCTCAAGACTCGCTGAACGCGAACTTGTGTATCTGCGATGAGATCCATGCGTTTAAGCAGCCGAAGCAGTACAACCTGTTCAAGGAGTGCCAAAAGGCATACACGAACAAACTGCTGATCGGTATATCGACCGCGGGTGACAATGAGCAAGGATTCCTTGGTCAAAGGCTGAAGTATTGCCGCGAGGTGTTGAACGGAACCGTGAAGGATGAGCAGTATTTCATCTTCATGTGTTGCGCAAATCCCGGAGAAGACGGCGAGGTCGACTACACGAACCCCAAGGTCCACGAGATGGCGAATCCGAACTACGGTGTGACCATCAGACCTGAAGACATCATGAACGATGCCCTTCAGGCACAGAATGACCCACAACAGAGGAAGGACTTCCTTGCAAAGAGTCTGAACGTATTCACGAACGCATTGAAGAGTTGGTTCGACATTGAGGAATTCCGTCGGTCTGATGGGCAATATACGTGGACGCTTGAAGAACTGTCAAAGCTGAAGATCGATTGGTACGGTGGTGCGGATCTGTCTCGGATGTACGACCTGACTGCCGCGGCATTGTACGGTCAGTACGAAGGTGTGGACATTGTAATCACCCATGCGTTCTGCCCTGTGGTTATGGCGGCAAGAAAAGCAGATGAAGACAACATCCCGCTGTTTGGATGGCAAGACGACGGATGGTTGACGATGTGTAACAGCCCCACGGTGAATATGGGTGACATTGTACAGTGGTTCACCGATATGCGGGCTATGGGATTCAAGATCGTCCAGGTTGGGCATGACAGGAAGTTTGCCGGTGAAGAATACTTCCCGCTGATGAAGAAGGCCGGTTTCTCCGTTATTGATCAGCCGCAGTTGTATTACTTGAAGTCGCAAGGCTTTAGGCACATCGAGAAAGCGGCGAAAGACGGGAAGTTGTACTACCTGCATTCAGAAGCGTATGAGTATTGCGTACAGAACGTGAGGGCGGTCGAGAAGACCGATGACGCGGTAATGTACGAGAAGATACAACCGGAGCATAGGATCGACTTGTTTGACGCTTCGGTATTTGCTTGTAACAGAATGGTAGCGCATCAGTTGAAGAGTAAGAAGGCGCGCGCGTGGTTTGGTGAGGACGAATGAGCAAGAAACGGAATGCGGCGGCGGAAAAAAAGAATACTCGGAGCATTGGATTTTTCACTTCGCAGGTTGGATGTGACTGCCTGATTGGGTACACGTCCCTTGACCATAATCCTGAGATTCTGACCGCTTGTCGGAGAATTGCAGAACTGATCGGATCGTTGACTATTCACCTGATGTCCAACACGGACCGAGGGGATGTTCGGATTGTAAACGAACTGTCAAGGTTGATCGATATTAACCCAATGCCGACCATGACGCGGTCATCGTGGATGCAAGCAATCGTGATGAACCTGCTTCTTTACGGCGAGGGCAATTCGATTGTTGTGCCGCACACGAAGAACGGTTACCTTGAGGATCTTGAACCGATCAGTGCGGCAAGGGTTGGCTTCCTTGAGGATCCGAACTACAGAGATTACAAGGTACTGATTGACGGCATCGCTCATGACCCGCTTGACCTTCTGCATTTTATCTACAATCCTGACAAATACTACCTGTGGAAGGGCAAGGGGATCACCGTATCCTTAGCGGATATCGCGAAGAACTTGAAACAGGCACAGAAGACGGAAAACGCATTCATGGCGAATGAATGGAAACCGTCGATCATCGTTAAGGTTGATGCGCTGACCGAGGAATTCTCCTCACCTGAAGGCAGACAGAAGCTGCTTGACAGTTACGTCAAACCGGCTGCCACTGGTGAGCCGTGGTTGATCCCCGCGGAAGCATTCGATGTGGAACAGGTGAAACCGCTCTCTCTCGCCGACCTTGCGATCAATGACACGGTCGAGCTTGACAAGCGCACGGTTGCGGCTGTGTTGGGTGTTCCGCCCTTCCTTTTGGGCGTTGGGGAATACAAGAAGGAAGCGTGGAACAGTTTTGTTCAGAACACGATCAGACCGCTTGCGATTACCATCCAACAGGAACTGACGAAGAAACTGATCCTTTCACCGAAGTGGTATCTGAAGTTTAACGTCCTGTCTCTGATGGATTGGGATTTGAATGAAATCTACAAGGTCTATGGTGGTTTGGCGGACCGTGGAATTGTGACCGGCAACGAAGCGCGTGACCGCTTGGGGATGTCACCGCTTGACGGATTAGACGAACTGAAGGTCTTGGAGAATTACATTCCAGCAGACAGGATCGGAGATCAGAAGAAATTACAAGGAGGCGAATGATGGAAATGCGGCAGGTGCGGGCAACCACAACGACGTTTGAGACCCGCAAAGAAGGCGAAGACCTTCACATTACCGGGTATTTCTCGGTATTTGATTCACCTTATGAAATCGCACAAGGTATGACAGAAAGTGTCGCACCCGGTGCTTTTTCTAACACTTTGTCTGGTGACGTTCGCGCACTGAACAATCACGATGCGACGCTCGTTCTCGGACGGACCACAGCACATACCCTTGAGCTTAAAGAAGACTCGCGGGGGTTATGGGGAGACATTACCGTCAATCCGAAAGATGGGGATGCTTTGAACCTGTACAACCGTGTGGAGCGTGGGGATGTCAATCAATGTTCGTTTGGGTTCGAGATTGTCAAACAGGACACCGAGGTCCGGGATGACGGCTCTGTGCATTGGACAATCCGCGAAGTCAAACTGTACGAAGTGAGTGTATGCACATTTCCAGCCTATCAGGAGACCAATGTTACTGCGAGATCGGCAGAACGTGCGGATATCCTTGAGAAGAAACAGGAAGCATGGCGGGAAAGAATGATGTCGAGGTTAAAAGGAGGAAAAAGTAATGGCACTGAAAGCACTGATGCTCCGGAAGAAGATCGACGAGAAGACTAAGGCTCTTGAGTCTCTCCGCGAGAAGGATGCGGAATTTGAGAAGAGAGAGGCAGACCTGGAGACGTCGATCAGCGAAGCAAGGTCTGACGAAGAGAATCAGACCGTCGAGGATGCCGTTTCTGCTTTTGAGGCAGAGAAGGCTGAACACGAAGAGGCAAAGGCAACACTTGAGAGAGAGGTCGGCGATCTTGAAGGTGAGCTGAAAGCTGAGGAAGAGAAGCAGAACGAAGCGCCGACTGCACCCGTTGAGGCAAGGGAGGAGAAAAAAGAAATGGAAACAAGAGATAAGCTGAACATCCAGGATGATTTCATCAAGCGCGAGGACGTCAAGGAATTCCTGACGAATGTCCGTGACGTGATCTCCGAGAAGCGTGCGCTGACCAATGCCGGTCTGACCGTTCCGACCGTCATGCTGGGGCTGATCCGTGAGAACATCGAGCGTTTCAGCAAACTGTATGACAAGGTGTTCGTCCGTCGGCTGTCCGGTAACGGCAGACTCAACATCATGGGAACCATCCCGGAGGCTGTGTGGACGGAGTGCTGCGCGAATCTGAACGAGATGGATCTTGTGTTCAACAACGTCGAGGTCGATTGCAACAAGGTCGGTGCGTTCATACCGGTCTGCAATGCGATCCTTGAGGATTCCGATGTGGATCTTGCCAACGAGATTCTGACCGCGATCGGTCAGGCGATCGGTCTCGCTCTTGACAAGGCGATCCTGTATGGTACTGGCGTGAAGATGCCGCTCGGTATCGTGACCCGTCTTGCACAGACCACGGAACCTGCGGATTATCCGCCTACCGCCCGCACATGGGTTGACCTGCACACCAGCAACATCAAGAGCATTGCCGCTGCGACAACGGGCGTGGCTCTGTTCCAGGAACTGCTTGTCGATTCCGGTGCCGCGAAGGGCAAGTATAGCCGTGGCGCGAAGTTTTGGGCGATGAACGAGGCGACCTATACAAAGTTGGTCGCGGAGTCCATGTCTATCAACGCTTCCGGTGCTATCGTGAGCGGCGTGAACGGCACGATGCCTGTCATCGGCGGTGATCTTGTTGTCCTTGATTTCATCCCGGACAATGTCATCATCGGCGGTTATGGCGATCTGTACCTGCTCGGTGAGCGTCGTGAAATCACCCTGAACCGTTCCGAACACGCTCGGTTCATTCAGGATCAGACGGTCTTCAAGGGCACGGCTCGGTATGATGGTCAGCCCGCGATCGCCGAGGGCTTTGTTGCCATCGGTATCGGCGGAACCACGCCGAGTGCAACGATGTCATTCGCACCCGATACCGCCAACGCTGGCGCGTAATGCGCGGAGGTGTGCGATGTATAAAGTCGTCAAATACTTCATCGATCTGAAGGACGGCGGTCATGCCTACAATGCGGGGGATTCGTTCCCCCGCAAAGGGGCTGTTGTGTCCGAGGAAAGATATGCCGAGCTTGCAGGGAGTAACAACAAGCAGGGCGTTCCGCTGATCGAGAAGATCAAAGAAGTGAAGGTTGATGAACCGGATGATGATGTCAAGATCGCTCCGGTGAAGGTTGGGAAGAGGAAAAAGGGATAAGCCATGACGGACGCGGAACTCCTTACAATGACAAAAGCGAATTTGCAATTGATGACGCCGGCATTTGATGATTTCATTTCCATGCTCATTCAGGTATCGAAAAAGAGCATCGAACAGGAAGGCATCGTGCTTGATGTGTCTGACCTTGTGGATTGCAACCTGGTTGTCATGTATACGTCCTATCTGTACAGGCGGCGTGCTGAAAACAATGAGAACACCGCATATTGGACGGAGGCAAACCAGTATTTCGATATGCCCCGGATGCTCCGCCATGCCCTTAACAATAGACTCTTCTCGCAAAAGATGAGGACTGAGCCATGATGGACGGCGGCGTTGTTACATTCTGCTATCTGACCAACACGGCGGAGGATGGCGATAAACCGCTCTATAAACTGCTTCCTTTTTCGAAGGCATATTTTGCATACCGCACGATCAGTTATAGAAGAATGTATGAGGCAAGGGGTGCAAACGAGGAAGTGGACCTCCTGATCAGAGCGTGGAGGGATCCGAAGGTATGCCGCGGGCAGTATGCTGTCCTGTCACAGTCTGTGAACGATGGACAGTACGAGATCCGCATGGTTCAGCACACGGTTGACGAGGACAATCTTCAAGTGTCCGACATTACACTCCAAAAGGTAGACCAATTGTATGATGTCCTTACAGACGAAACTGAAGAGAGTACGGGATGCCCTGCTGACTACCAGCCTTGACGGCAAGTATATCTGCCATTATGAAAGGCCGAAGGATAAGCCTGATCATTGGATCGTATGGCAAGAAGACGGTAGCGGGAATGATTTCTCTGCGAATAACCGCAAAGCAGAGCAACAGGCGCGAGGCACTGTAGATTGTTTCACGAAGATTGAGTACGATCCTCTTCTTGACGAGATTCAGGAAGCATTGGACTCTGCTCAGGGAATTTCGTGGGATTTAGAATCGGTGCAATACGAGGACGATACAAAGCTCATACATTATGAATGGTCGTTTATGGTGGTGTAAATGGGTATAAACGTCGAGATAGGATTCAAGGAACTTGATAAATATGTCAAGCAACTTGAGACTCTGAGTAATCAGTCTGAGGAAATGTGTAAGCGTGCGATTTACGAAGGCGGCAATATCGTCGGCGATGAGATGAAACGCATGATAGCAAGGATCCCCGTACTTCCTGAAAAGCATGGAAATGAGAAGATTATTCGTGGGGCTTCCGCAAAGCAGATTGACGGACTTGTTGAGTCGATGGGTTTGGCTCCTATCCAAAGATATGGGAGAGGGTTGAATACAAAGGTGGGTTTCGACGGATATAACGATGTTGTGACGAAGAAATACCCTAAAGGTCAACCTAATATGATGATTGCCAGAGCGATAAATGCGGGAACGTCATTTCGTGAGAAATTCCCATTCGTTGAGAGAGCCGGGAAGAATTCAAAAGCTCCCGCCGAAGCGATCATGGCTGAAAACTTACAGAGTGCAATAGATTCAGTAGTAAACAGTTGAGGAGGTAAAAAATGGCAGCAGCAGGAAGAGTTGCAATTGGCTTCAGTAAGCCTTATGTCGCCGATTATGTGAATACCGGCGGCGTTGTCACGTTCGCGAACGCGCAGATTCTCGCGCGCGGCGTTGGCGTTTCCATTGATCCGGATACGTCCGATGATAATGTGTTCTACGCTGACAATCAGGCGGCAGAGGCGGACACCGGTTCGTTCACCGGCGGGTCCATCACTCTGACGGTTGATGGTCTGTTCACTTCTGCGGCTCGGTTCCTTTATGGACTCGCCGCGGCGGACACCGATGGGTGGGTCGCTTACGATGACCGTATGACCAATGGCTATAAGGCTGTTGGTTACATCGGAAAGTATATTTCCGAGGGTGTGGTTTCTTATGTTCCCACAGTCATCGTGAAGACGTCCTTCAATCAGCCTGGTGAGGAACTGAACACTCAGGAAGATGAGATCGATTGGCAGACCTGTGAGCTGACCGGTCGTGTACTTCGTGGTGATGACCAGTATCACACTTGGCGGTATATCACCGAGGAGGGATACGCCACCGAGGCGGCTGCGGAGGCTGTGCTTCGTGCAAAGCTGGGCATCGTCGGTCCGTAATCAAAAATTTCATCTATCATGGGGAGTGGCTAATGCTGCTCCCCTATTTTATTAAGGGGAGGGATTGTAATGATCTTAAAAGGCAGAGAAAGACATTTCTTACTTACCGTGAATGCGGCAGAACAGATCGGGCAGTTTTGCCCGGACAATGACTTTAACAAATTCGGAGAGATCACGAACGGGAAGACATTCTCCGAGATCGTAGCGATGGACCTCAAAATCGCGGAAATCCTTATCAATGAATATGAACAGAATAAAGCGATCGAGAATGAAGGCTATGTGCCTGACCTTGTAAAACTGGAAGATATGGATAGGTCCGTCATTACTCCGTACTGGATCCGTAACCTTGAGGCGGAAATGATTCAGACCATTCGCCGGGACGCTTTTGGTCAGATCGAAACAGAGGAGACCAAAGAAGCAAAGAAGTCTAAAAAAAACGCAAGCGCGGCGGCAGGTTGACGCTTGAATGGATCCTTTTCTATGGGCACAAAATCGGAATGAACAGGAAAGAGATTCTGCACACAAGGAATGGGCAGATGATCGATATCCTTACTTGTAATGCGATATATAACGGGAGTCTTCAGGAGAAGGAAAAGAAACTGACGTATGACGAGGTCATGGCGTTGAGGTGACAAATGGGTGCATCGGTTGGAATTACCGTCGGCGTAGACGGCGAAAGTGAATATAGTCGGTCATTAAAAAACATCACTGCCGAGACAAAAGCGTTTCAGTCTGAGTTGAAAACGCTTCAATCCAGTTTCGGAAAGAATACGTCTACATGGGAAAAATCCAGTATGACCGCCGGTATACTGACGGACGAGATCGATGCCCAATATCGGAAATTGGACGCATTGCGGACCGCGCAGTCTCAGTTTGCCGAAGGGTCCACAAAGTGGTTTGAATACGCGGATAAGATCAACAAGGCGACCGATGCCATCAATAAGATGGAGCAACAGCTTGATGAACTGCCGAACCGTATTCAATCTATCGGAGAAGATTTTAAAACTTGGGGGCAGAATATACAGGACTCCGGAAAACAGATCGCAGATTTTGGCGATAAGATGACCCGCAAAATCACCACTCCAATCATTGGCGGGTTGACCGGCGTTGTGAAGGAAACGGCAGACTTTGATACTGCTATGGCAGAGGTCCGTGCTATTGCCGTATCAACGCAGGAGTCTCTTGGGAGGATTACTCCTGAAGAAGGCGATCAGGTGTTTGATAGTCTTCGTGAAAAGGCTCGGCAGATGGGGCGTGAGACCGTCTATTCCGCGACAGAATCCGCTAATGCGATGGCATATTTGGCGCGTGCAGGATGGCAAGCAGATTCGATTATCGAAGGTCTTGACGGTGTCATGGCTCTTGCCGCCGCTGATGGACTTGATCTTGCAAGCACTGCGAGTATTGTGGCAGATGGTGTGACGGCATTTGGCAAGACCGCTGACTATGCGTCTCACTTTGCTGACATCCTTGCGATGACAAGCGCACAGAGCAATACGAACGTGGAGATGTTGGGTGAGTCCTTCAAGTATGTGGCTCCCACCGCGGCGGCTCTTGGATACGAAGTTGAAGATGTTGCTCTCGCATTAGGTCTGTCCGCCAACAATGGCGTTAAGGCATCTCAGGCAGGTACTGGATTAAGACAGGCCCTGAAGAACCTCATCTCCCCCACCGATAAAGTGGCTGAGGCGGCGGATAAGTTTGGCATCAGTCTGTATGATGCACAGGGCAATGCTCTCCCGCTTTCTGATGTCATCGCACAATTGCGTGAGACGTTTGGTGACCTGAACGTGGAGATCCTTGACGGCAATGGCGATCTGAAGGAAGCAGAGACTATCATGTCGGAATACGGCGATAGTCTGCCAATTACACAACAGGAGAAGTTACAGGCTATCGTTGATATCTTCGGTACCAGGGCTATGCCGACGATGCTTTCGGTTATTAGCGCGGGATCGGAAGATTTTGGTGACCTTGAGCAAGCAATTTATAACTGTAACAATGCCGCCCAGACGATGTCCGAAACGCGTCTTGATAATATCGGCGGTGATTTTACTCTGTTAAAAGACGAGGTCTTAGACCTTGCCATCTCTCTCGGCGACATCATGGTGCCGGTTCTTCGTAATGATATCATCCCTACCATCCGCGAGGCAGTTGGGTGGTTTAATGGACTTGATGATAGCACGAAAGAGTTGATTATTAAGTCGGCGCTGTTTGCGGCGGCTGTTGGACCTGTCCTATCGGTTGGCGGTCGACTTATTTCCGGTGTAGGGACATTGGTCGGCGGAATCGGGAATATCATCTCGGTTGTAGGCGGACTCGGTGGCATTGCGTCTTCCATAGCTGGTGGAATCGGAACCATTGTGTCAGCAGGTGCTGGGTTGATTGGAAGTATCGGTGGCGTCATTGGTGCAATTGGGTCCGCCATTGCGGCAGCCGCTCCTGTTCTAATCATAATTGCCGCGGTGGTTGCGGCAGTTGCTGGTCTTGCGTATGTCATTTACAAGAACTGGGATGACATAAAGGAATGGACCAGTAACTTGGTCACGAATGTAAAGAATGGATGGGATGATCTAAAAGAAAATACCAAAAACGCATGGGAAAATATGAAGCGCAATGTTTCCGAAGCGTGGGAAAATATGAAGCGCGAAACCAAGGAGAAACTTGAGTTTATCGGAACCAAGATCCGCACCACATGGGATGATGTCACCACAAAAACACGAAACGCATGGAATGAAGTCAAGACGGCGGTCGGAAATGCCGCAAAGGATATGATTGACAATATTTCCGGAGCGGCTCGGAACATTTGGGACACCATCTCCGGTACGTTCAGCAGCATTGTTGATAACGCTTGGAACTGGGGTTCAAACGCGATCAACTCTCTCGGCGATGGTCTCAATTCCGCGTGGGGGTGGGTTGAGTCAAGCGTTGGAGGAATGGGGAACTTTATTTCCAACACGCTTGGAAATCTTGCAAGCAATGCCTGGAACTGGGGCCGTGATATGGTGAGCAATATCGCTGACGGGATGAGTTCAAAGATCAATTTGGTGAAGAACGGCGCGAAGAGTGTGGCGGATAAGATTGCCGGTTACCTTCATTTCAGTTTACCGGATGAGGGGCCTCTTGCGCACCTTGACACATTCATGCCCGATATGATGAAGGAATTGGCAGGTGGTATCTATGACAATTTGGGTATCATCGAAAAGGCATCCGACGTGTTAGCAGGTGCTATCATGCCGAACACAGAAGGTGTGATTGCGACGAACAACACGAATTCGACCACGATCAACAATGGCGGGGCAACGATTAACGTGTACGGCGCGGAAGGTCAGAACGTCAACGAACTGGCTGATATTGTCATGCGGAAATTAACCATTCAGGTCAACAGACAGGCGGCGATTTATGGGTAATTATTTTAGGTTTGGGAATGTGAATAGTGCCGATTATGGCGTATGGATTTCCGGGAGCGGTACGTTCAACAAACCTGCGCGGAGAGTTGAAAAGATTTCCATTCCCGGTCGGAATGGTGATCTGACGATTGATGAAGGTGTATTTGAGAACGTGTCGGTCACATACCCTGCGTTCATCTCAAGGGGATTTGAGAACAGATATCACGATTTCATTGCGGCTATGATGTCACAGACGGGATATCAGAAGCTGCAAGATACCTATGATTCTGATCACTTTCGGATGGGCCTGTTTGCCGAGGAACAGGAACCGGAGGTTGGAACGCTCAACAGGACGGGCAAGTTTGAATTGACGTTCAATTGTATGCCGCAGAGGTTTCTTGTCGAAGGTGACAGATGGATGGATATCGGTCTCGGCCCGTATTATGGTTTGCATCTCAATAATCCGACAGGATATACGGCTGTTCCAGTTTTCAGAACGGTGGGAGCTGGATTGTTTGACGTAACAACGAATAACAATCGATTGTCCGGTCTTGCGTGGGGGGTTACCGTCAGCAATCCGTCATCAGGATCATTGCCGGCATATATTGACATTGATTCCGATATGGAAGAATGCTACACGCTCCTAAATGCTGGGGAATGGAACGAACGATATCAGTATTGGAATAACGTCGTGACGATTTCGGCTGCATTAGGTAGTCCGTGGGCATTTCCGATTCTGTATAAGGGTGAGGAATCCATCATCTCTGTGAGTGGAGACTTCACATCATTACAGATAAAGCCGAGATGGTGGGAATTATAGAATGAAACCAAGGATCTTTTCATCAAGTGAATGGCGGTTTGAGGGCTTGGGGCTTGGCAGTTTGCCCGATGCGATCTCTTGCACCGTGACGGAGGATCTGTGCGGCAGAGATTGGCGTGGCGGTGAGTATGCCCTTGAGATGGAATACCCGATCACCGGACACAATTATGACCTGCTTGTTGAGGAGCGGATCATATGTGTAAAGCCGTCAGAGAATGCGACAGAATGGCAACCATTTCGGATCTATGCCATATCGCGTCCGATCGGTGGCGTTGTGACCGTAAAGGCAGATCATATTTCCCGCCAATTGAAAAAAGTCACGATTCAAGAATTTTCGATGTTTGGCAAGTTTAGCGACGCCATGACGTACATCACGAATACCTGTGTTCCGAATGCACATTTTGTGTTCCAAAAGATAGGAAACGATTACATCAGTACGTATGGATGCAAAACACCGAAGAATGTGTTTGACCTGCTTTGCGGACAGGAGTCCATCCTGGATCAGTATTCGTCAACATATCCCGAATGCTACACATGGGATAAATGGAATGTAAAGCTCGGCACGCGGGGAAGTGATCGCGGGGTCACGATCACCTATGGAATAAACATGACCGGCATTGAAAAGGCATCCGACATGACCAACACGATCACAGGGTATATGCCGTATTGGGAAGATGATCAGAAGGTAGTCAGACGGTTGTCATCTCTTGGGTTTTATGACGATGTTGTTCTGTCGGACAATTATACGGATTATGCTTACAAGATGATTGAACCGCTTGACGTCGGAAGCATTTACAACGACCACAAAGAGGATCCGGCTGCCACGCTTGCACAGTTGATTCAGGATTATGCTTATGAGCAATTGGCAAAGGTGAGCATTCTGCCGGCGACAATCGATGTTGAGTTTGTACCGCTGAACGCGACAGATCAATATAAATCCTTGATGGAATCGCGCATGATTCGTCTTGGTGACACCGTGAAAGTCAGATATGACGCTTTGGGGATTGATGAGAAGCAGAGAGTCATTAAGACGGTGTTCAATGTGTTGGCGAATCGTTACGAATCTATCGAAATCGGCACGAAACAGATTGACCTTGCGGGAGTCATCGCAAAGATTGCGAAAAGGAGTAAATGATGGTCACACAGAAATATAAGTTGGATATGATCCCGAACGGACAGATTCTGAACGTTCACGCAAGCCAGTATGATCAGGGGCGTGTGATCACGTTCGATCTCTTCAAAGGAACGGAACAATTCATCATTCCGGGCGGATCAACGGCACTTATCACGGGCACAAAGCCCGATAAAAGAGGATTCTCTCTTCCTGCAACAATCGCGTCGGGTACAAATCCGCATGAGGTGAGCGTCACATTAACACAGAATATGTGTGCGGTTCCTGGTCAAACAATTTGTGAGATCAGATTGCTCCGTGGTGATGTGAACATCGGAACGGCAAACTTCATCCTGTTGGTGGAACGTGCCGGCCTTGCGGATGATGTTGACATCTCCGAGACGGAACTACCCGCATATATTGATGCCGCGCAAATTGCAGCCGACGAAGCTGCTGCTAGTGCAGTTCTTGCGGGACAGAAGGCGGGTGATGCGTCCGATTCGGCAGATACCGCTACAATTAAAGCGGGACAGGCGAGTGCTAATGCGTCTAATGCATACAATTCCGCGCGTGATGCTGAAGCATGGGCGAATGGGACACGCGGCGGTACGTCTATTCCGTCAACAGATCCAGCGTATGAGAAGAACGCGAAGTATTACGCAGACTTGGCTGGACGCACTCTCCCCGCAGGAACGACGGTAGCATTTTGGATTGATTCGACAACGGGTCATTTGTGGGAACAGCAGACAATTGACGGAGTTCAGCAGACCGCACAGGATCTCGGACAGGTCAAAGGGTCTGATTCAAAGTCAGAGACACAGGTCACGAGTTATTATACGAGCGAAATCAATAATTTGCCGATCAGTACAATCAACGCTCGTGTGTGCGGCAATATGACACAGTTAGACTTCGCGATTAATTGTCAAGTAGGTAATACCGTGCCGGAAGGTGAAACCCTGTTTGCTACGTTGAATGACTACATGAATCACAAGGAATTAAGACCATATTCACTTGGCGTGGATATGACATCATGCAGATTGACAAATTCCTTGAAGGTTGTTGATCTTCCTGGTGCGATGAATATTAGTTTGGCAAGTAATGGCAAGGTGTATATTTCGGCAGAAGCGGGCGGTTTTTCGTTCCCTACGGGCGCATCGCTGAAATTCTCCTTCCTGTTCATCAATAACAAATAATAGGGGGTTGCCATGACAAGAGGAACTACACCTTCATACGTCATCACGTTTGAGGAGGAGCTGGACTTCTCGGCTGTTGATTTTTGGACGGTCACGCTGAAGCAGTTTCCGACAGAGGTCAATATCGACAATCCGTATGTGGATATGGAAGCAAAGACCTTGACCGTCACGCTGACACAGGAGCAGACACTTCAATTCAGAAATGGGAAAGCGGATCTTCAGGTCAGGGGAGTCTTTGCGAATGGTACCGCGTTTGCATCAAACATCGGTTTCGTGCCGGTCTGCCCGGTACTGGATGAAAGGGTGTTGGAATGAATCCTGTCAGAATCACGTTGGCGATACAAGAGAACACGCACAATGTTACCTTGGGATTTTCGGAGTACATCGGCGGCGGCGGGATGTTGCCGTGGTATGACGGAGAATACACGGTTACACCGAGGAAGGTCGCGCAGACTCTTGCGACGGACAACAAAAGCATGAGAGATGATGTGGTTGTTGAAGAGATTTTCCGGGCAGATGTGCCCAATGAAACAGGCGGTTATACGGTAACCATTGGCTATGAATAGGAGGATGAGACATGGCAAACAGTAAGGTTATTTTTGGCAATGAGGTTCTGATCGATCTGACGCAGGACACCGTCACGGCAGCAGATATTTTGACGGGGAAGACCGCACATGACAAGAGCGGTGCAATCATCACGGGTACGTGTGACTATGACGCGGACACGTCCGATGCGGATGCGACGGCGGCGGAGATCCTGGCTACCAAGACGGCGTATGTGAACGGGGCGAAGGTGACCGGCTCCATGCCGAATCGTGGCGGTGTAAGCGGTGTGATTTCCGATGTCTCAACTCCCTATGCGATTCAGAACGGGTATCATGACGGCTCCGGAACGGTTGCAATCGATTCGACCGAAGTGGCGAAGATCATTCCGTCGAATATCAAGGACGGCGTGCAGATGCTCGGTGTGACGGGTACATATACCGGCGAGGGTGTGACGGCTGAAGCCATCAGCGCGACACCGTATACGACACAGAAGGTGTATCTGCCCGGTGCGGGGTATGACTATATCTCACAGGTGACAGTTGATGCCATCACGGACAACAGGGTGCTTGATCCCGTGAGCGGAGGTTATATTGTGACGATTGGAGCGGTTGATCCTAACGTATAAGGGGTGAAAGATGGGAAATTCGAAGATTATTTTGGGCAACGAAACGCTGATTGATCTGACGAGTGATACTGTGACGCCTGATACTTTGCTTGCGGGTACTACTGCGCACAATCGGAGCGGGAATCAGGTCACGGGTACGGTGTATGGTGTTCCGTCTGGTGGCACTACGGGTCAGTATCTGACCAAGCATAGCAATTCCGACGGTGACACAGAATGGACTACGCTCTATGCCATGACCGGCGCCTCCGCAAGTTCCGCAGGCACAAAGGGTCTTGTCCCGGCACCGGCGGCAGGCGATCAGGGGAAATTTCTGCGCGGGGATGGTACGTGGGCAGAGGCCGGTGGTGGCGGTGGCGGCATAACCATCGTGCAGATCCCGTCTGTCGTTGTGGGCACGTATACATACACCGGGAGCGCGCAAGGGCCCACGATCACGGGATTAGATGCCGCGCATACCGTCGTGACAGGTGACACGGCGACAAACGTGGGAAGTTATACCCTCACGATCGCGCTGGCCGATCCGCAGACAATGGTATGGTCTGATCTCACGACGGCGGATAAAACATACTCATGGTCGATCGGCAAAGCTCCGGGCGCGGTTACGTTATCCAAAAATACGGTTGTGCTATCTAATAGCGTGCCGAGCGACACGGTGACGATATCGAACGCGACCGGGTCGATCAGTATCGCGTCAGGCGACACAAGTGTGGCGACCGTATCACCGTCTACTATGTCCGCGTCAGGCGGCACGCTTACGGTAACAGGTGCGGGGGCAGGTACGGCGACCGTGACGGTATCTATCGCGGCATCTAGTAATTATGACGCAACAAGCGCGACGATCAGTGTGACTAATTCTATGGCTAATCATATCTATGGCGCGGTGTGGGATGGCTCTGCCGATACGTCATGGACGCGGACGGATGACGCGGCGTCTTTTGCGGATCCTAACCCGTACTATGCCGGGATGAGTGGAACACCGTCTAGCCCGTTTGATGATATCATGCCGTGGAAGGGTATGAATGTTTTTGATGATTCTGTTGCAGGTAAGGTTGTTGCTATTCCTAAATTCTATTACAAGATAGGATATGCATCAGGAACTACTGGATTAAAGATTCAGATTTCTATGTCAAAGCATGAAGGATTTAAATGTTCACCTGCCCATATGGATAGAGGTGATGGAGCTGGTGAAAGAGATGTTGTGTATATCGGGCGGTATCATTGCGGGAGTGATTACAAGAGCAAAACAGGCGTAACACCGAAAGTACACGAATCACGAGCGTCATTTAGATCAAACATACACGCATTAGGATCTAATGCGTGGCAGTTTGATTTTGCTACACTTATAACCTTGTGGATGCTCTACCTTGTCGAGTTCGCAGATTGGAATTGTCAATCAAAGATCGGCGGCGGATGTTCAAGGACAACCGCATCAAGTTCTGGCGCTTTTGCTACTGGCGCAACTGATAGTATGCCGTATCATACCGGGACGACATCATCCAGTATTGGAGCGACTGTTTACGGGTCTAATCAGTATAGGAATATTGAGGATCTTTGGGGGAATTGTTTGGACTGGGCCGACGGGTTATATTTTAGCGGCTCAAATGGGTATGCTATCAAAAATCCTGCAAATTTTTCTGACTCTACAGGCGGGACAGCAGTATGCACGAAACCAAGCGGCGGGGGGTATATATCGGCATTTACTTTCCCTAGTATAACTGGTTTTGAGTGGTTTTTATTTCCTTCTGCCATAAACGGATCCAGCTCGACATATGTATGCGATAGGATTGTTCCATCTACAGGAGCCGTGCCTCGAATTGGCGGAGAATTCGAGCAAAGTCAGGCTAATGGCTTATTTTTCATTGATACATATAGCGGAGCTGGCCTACAGGATCAATATACCGGAGCGCGTTGTATTGTATTACCTTAACGGAGGGCGACATGAATATAGAATGGTATCAAAGTGAGAGCACAATAAAACCCGCTGAGGTCTGTCTCGATTGGTCGCCCAGAAATGTGTACCTGCATCGGAACATCCGACAGGAGGAGCGCGAAGACATCGACGGCGTAAAAATCAAAATGTGGGTCTATGACGAAGCGAAACTGTCCCGGGCAGATTATGCCATTTATGCGGCAGAAAAGACCGCAGAGGACATCATCTCCGCAGAGCAGGAGATCACCGATCAGGATCTCTCCATGATGGAGGCGGAACAGGAAATCACAGACCTGGATCTCCGGATCATGGATCTGGAAAACGCATAAAGGAGGGTGAAGCCATGAACCACAGCAAACAGTATGAGAAAATCAAAAAGCGTTACGACAAGGGGTATGTCACACTTGACCAGCTCCGCAGGTATGTCGAGTTAGGCGCGATCACTCCGGAGGAGTTTGAGGAGATTTGCGACCAGCCCTACGAAAAGGCGGAATAACTAACAATATGCGGTGGCGGAATAGGTAGACGCACAATCGACCAATGATGGCTGTCTGCAAGCGCGGAGGTCATGTGAGGTGCAAATCCTCACCCGCATAAGCAAGTTGTAGGCAAGTTAAAAAGAGGACAGAAAAATGCCCGATATCGAATATGTGACAAAAGAATTGCACGACGAGAGCATCCGCCGTATTGACGATGAGAACGACCGTCAAAATGCGCACATCAAGCCTAGTAAATACGACGGATTGAGGGGTCAGCGTTTCGGACGGTTAATCGTAGCATCTGATCCCATTAAAAAAAGGGGGTTCAGATATTACGTGTGCCGTTGTGATTGTGGAAAAGAAAAGACAATCAGAGCAGACGGACTTGTCAGCGGTTTTGTTGTCAGTTGCGGTTGTTTCAACAAGGAGATTTTGTCTGTTCCTCGCGAAGATCTACGGCATAAAAACGAGTATTACATCGTCAATGATGTGGCTCATGTTAGGCTGACAAATTGCGACGATGAAATGCTATGCGATGCGGAAGATTGGGAACGATTAAAAGATCATTGTTGGATGATCGGGTCGGATGGCTACGCACGGACTAACAAACATCGAAGCGGCGACAATCTGCGAAGCAAGAAATTTCACAAAAATATCGTGACAGACGGTGATTGCGTCGATCATATTAACCGAAACCGCCTAGACAATCGACGATGTAATTTGAGGGCGGCAAGTCAGCAATTGAACACGCTGAATCGTGGGTTAAACAAGAACAACACGACAGGTCGCAAAGGTGTATATCATCGTTCTGATAATGGTCGCTGGAAGGCGACTATTTTTGTTAATGGGAAAGAGCATTCGCTCGGGAATTATGCTACAAAGGAAGAAGCGGTTATTGCAAGGGAAAAAGGCGAAAAGATATACCACAATCCAATTCTTGAGGGGGCAACGTGATGAACGACGACGAAAAGTATGTATTGTGGACGGTTCATAAAGAATTCGCCGACCGCATCGATGAGCGAGACAAAACACAAAATATGCGAATCTCCGCTCTTGAAGATGGGCTGAAAGAGGTCAACAAGATCACCATCAGCATCGAGCGTCTGACCGCCAACATCGAAACCATGACGGATGAGATCAAAAAGCAAGGAACGAGACTGGACGCCATCGAGGAAAAACCCGCGAAACGATGGGACACCGTTATTAGCGGGATTATCAGCGGAGTCATCGGGATCCTGATCGGGCTGATGAGTGCGGGGATCATAAAATGAAAAAGCTGAATGGACTCGACAAATATGTGATTTTTTCGATTGTCCTTCTTCTTCTTTTCACGGTGGCGGAGTTTATAACAAGCTCCGTCACCAATTTTTCACACGATACGTTGATTACGTGCTTTTATACCGCATTCGGCGGAGAGATTTTGTCGTGTGCGTTGATTAAGATTTTCAAGCTCCGAGGCGGAACCGATGACAACACTCTTACAGATCCTCGCATTGATTGCCTTGATATACAATGCGGGAGTGACGATATGGCTGATAGTCATGATTATCAAGTGGGCGATTGAAGACATAAGGAGGCATTAAATGAACGACATCTCTCGGAAATTTTGTTCCCGTAAATTTTGGCTCTCCGTGGCGGCATTTCTCGGCTCTATCGCCGCATCGATTGCGGGGCTTACCACGGGCGAAAAGTGGATAACTATCACGGGCATTGTGTGCGGGATGTTGTCGGCCGGGATATATGCGGCGGCAGAGGCCCACACGGACGGAACGCGGAACATTACAACGCACAATTACACCATGCCCGAAGATGCAGAAATCAAATGAACAGGAATAATTTATTCGTATTTCTCGCGATCGTTTGGCTCTTGTTTATTGCGTTTCTGATTCATGTCTATGCAACGTGCGCTCCGCACTTTTGAGGTGGTAAAGATGGCAACGGCAACACAGGCGGCACAATTTATCGAACACATTGCACCATTGATTCAGACCGAAGCACGGCGACGGGGTTATCTTGTATGCTCTCCGATTATCGCTCAAGCCTGTTTAGAATCGGCGTTCGGAACGTCATCGCTCGGAAAGGCATATTTCAATTATTTCGGTCTCAAATGCGGGTCAAAGTGGACGGGGAAATCCGTCAACATGAAGACCAAAGAGGAATACACGACCGGAACATTGACCACCATCCGAGACAATTTCCGCGTGTATGACAACATGGCGGATGGTGTGCGGGGTTATTTCGATTTCATCTCAACGCCGCGTTATGCCAATTTGAGAACTGCCAACACTCCCCGCGAATATCTCGAAATGATTAAGGCGGACGGCTATGCTACATCCAGCTCCTACGTGGCGAATAATATGCGCGTGGTGGAGAGTTACGGGTTGATGAAGTATGACGGAGCATCCGTCGAATATACCATCCCAACACGGATCATCAAGCGCGGTTCACGCGGGAACGACGCGAAGTGGGTGCAAGCAGCTCTCAATCGTCATGGCTATTCGTTAGTAGTTGACGGAATCATCGGAGACAAGAGCGAAGCCGCAATCATTCACTTTCAAAAACGCATGGGATTAGTGCCTGACGGGTGCGTGGGGCCTAAAACCATCGCGAAACTCTAATATAGGTCGTTGCGGGGTCTCCTTTCCCCGTTTCGATAGTCCCCCAGGGCGGCGAGTTTGCGCGGCATTCCCGTCGCCCTGCCCCTTTTCTATCATTTCGTAAAATTCCCAACGATAAACCATAGATTATGACACGCGTGTCATGTCATACTTTGCGTCATACTTTCGCCTAACCACATAGGCAAATCCTTATTTCATGCGGGTTGCGAGGTATGCCACAAAACGCCATTTTGACGCCATCAAAACATAAGAAAAGCCCCGAAACATCAGCGTTTCAGGGCCTTTTTTCGTGTGCGGAAGATGGGACTTGAACCCATACGAAAAGTGGCTCAATTCCTTTATTCATGCGGGTTTGAAAAATCTTCCGTCATCCTTTGCGTCATACTATTTTTCCGAGTCCAATATATTTCCAAAGTGCCCCAAAAGTTGGTTTGCGAATTTCTCCTCAAATTGTGCGATGGGGTTCTGATAGATTTCTTTCATGATGGGTGATCCTGGGTGCCATCCACCTGTCCGTTCGGTGTAGGATTGAGGAATCCCCAAGGCGGCAGATATTGACGCGTAATAATGGCGGAGGTCGTGAAAGCGGATCTTCAGACCGAGAGAATCCCGCAGGTCGGAGAACTGATCCGTGATCCGATTCGGTGTGGAGATCTCTGGGATGATGAGGTCATCAGGTTCACCACTTCCGAGCATGGCAACTACCTCGGCGGGGAGTGGTACATCCCGCACACTATCGTTTGTTTTCGGCATTTCCTTGTATACCCATTCACCATTGGAGCCGCGAACCACATCCGCGTGAACATGGAGAACGCTTCCGTCAAGATCACCATATCGAAGGGCGGCAATCTCACCACGACGGAGTGAGCCAAAAGCTCCGAGAGCAATGCAGATTTTCAACCATTGGTCAGCACGTTCCATGAGTGCTTTTATTTCGTCATCAGATGGCGCGTAACGGCGTTTGATTGTCTTCCTCGGTAAAGATATCCTCCAAACGATTTCGGGCGCGTACAGACGCACAGAAGACGTCAGAAGAGCATATACGTTTCGGACGTACTTTGCAGATTTCTCGGCGGACATATCCGAGATGAATCTCTGAACGCGCTCGGATGTCAGGCGGCGGATTTTATCACGGGCGATCGGCTCAAATGCGTTTCGCTCTATGACGCGGTAGGCATAGATTGTGGACGGAGACAGAACGTTCTCTTTCGCGGCAATGTACCCATGCACCGCTTCAATGACCGTCAGATCCACACGGGCAAATCTATCGGCGGTTCCGCTGAAACGCGCGGCTGCCTGTTCGGCCTCCTGTTTCGTCGGTGCGCTGAACGATCTGTAATGCTTTTTCCCTTCCGCGTCCGTGTGCGAATAGGCCCGAACACGCCACATTCCGGAGCTTGTCTTTTTAGCGGTCGGCATCGTCATCACCTCCCATCATATATTCCAGCGTTTTTTCATAATATGTTGCAAGACGGTAAAGGGTCACGATGTCAGGCAATGACAAGCCCTGTTCCCATGACGCGACCGCGTGGGTGCTCTTGCCGACTGTCCGCCCGATTTCCGCTTGCGTGAGTTGGTTATCGGTTCGGCATTGGATGAGTCTTTTTCTCACTTTTTCCCGAATAATCATGTCATCGTTCGTCATGGTCAACACCTCCCTTCTATGCCCATTCTATCACATAAAAACGGGAATGGATGAAAAAAATACGAAAATTTAGTACAAACATATTGACAGTACTAATATTTAGTATTAGAATGCTTCACAGGTACTAAATATTAGGGTTTGTCGTTTTGGAAGTACTAAAGTTTAGTACACAAACGAAGGAAGGAGGGAAAAAGGATGATCGGAGCGGCTATCAAGAATTACCTTGATGCGAACGGAATCAAACAAGCATTTGTGGCGGAAAAGGTCGGGATCACTCCGGGGCAGATGTCAGACATTTGCAACAATGGGCGGAAAACGATCGATTGTGTTCTCTATTACAAAATCTGCCGTGCTCTCAATGTTCCACTTGATCTGTTCTTTGAGGGGTTGGAAGTATGACCGCATCCGCACTCAAACCCTACATGAACCGCGCAGGGATCAAGTCAAATCGTGAACTCGCATCCTTGACCGGAATCAAACACGCCACAGTGGATAACATAGCAAAGCATCCAACGACGGCGCGAGGGTATCAGATCAGGGAAATCGCGGGGGCTTGTGGGATGAGTGCGGCGGAAGTGGTCGAAGTGTTCACAGGGGGGTGATTGAAGTTGGGAATGAAAGCACTCGACGAGTTGGAATTACCACCGCTGACCGTCGAGAATGCGGATGATGGAGGGTTGGAAGAACTGAAAGCGTCCATCATCGAAAACGGATGCCGGGAATACTTGAGCGCATACAGAGCGTGGAGGTTGGCGGAGAACGAACAGCAGAAAATCATCGCGCGGTCATGGCTCTATCATCATGAAGTGTTCTTCCGGTCGGCATGGTTCGCCACATTGATCGGCGAGGAAGACATTGACGGCGAGTCATTGATGCGGAGATTGCGGCGGCATCCACCGAGAAAGTATCTTCTCCCGACAGAGAAACAGGCAATGGAGGAAGACATTGAGAACCAGGTGGAAGAAGGTCGAAGGGTGGGAGTTTACATCGATGCCGAAACGATTGAACGAAGGATCGTGACGGGAGATTACATCGGACGGACACCGTCAGCGGAATATCTTGAAAAACTCAAGTCACGGCGGAAACACGAACACGATGTAATCAAAGCAAGGTACAAAGCGAGGGAACAGGGGCATGGCTGATATTAAGGTAGCAAAAGCAATCGCAAGGAACGCATACAAGGAGATAAACGTCTCCCGGCAGCAGTTGGCAGAAATGAACGTGTGGGATGCCATCGAGAAGTTGGGATTCGCACAGGCGGCCTTGAAGGATATCTTGCGGGAGCTGGGAGAAGAACAGGAGGGAGAAGATGAATGATGTACTGTTTTCCGCATTTCTCACGCTTGTTGGTGTTCTTTGTGGTATTAAAGCGGCAATCGGCGGAATCACGCTTGATTGGGCGGAGTGTGTACTGGTTGTTGGCGTGGTTCTTATCACGCTGGGTGTTAAGGGATTATTCAAAGGAGGGAACGATCATGAATTTTGAGAAGCTCAAGGAAGAATTTCGGCAATCCGTGGCACGGATGAACGTCGCCGTCGATCACAACGATCGCAACACCAATCTGATCGAATATGGACGTTTGGACGTGTTGTCGAAGATCCTACACGAGATGGGTCACACGGTAGAGGGAAGTGTGGTTCCGGTGGAATCCAATATGCACAGGGTCATCTATATGACCATCGACGGCAAGAGTCTCGGAAACTTTGTAGGGAACGTCAAGAACAGTTTCTATGTGTTCTCCCCGGAAGCGGAAAAGGAGACCGAGAAGACCGAGAAGACAGACGAAACCGAGGAAAAGGATTGAGCCGCACGACGGCAATCGTGACGGCCCAAGGTAGGATAGACATCCTCTGCAATTCATATCCTACCAC
>Ga0326513_10000958_pt1 | contig 23840 bp, 39 predicted proteins | sample 2_2465_0518_D_FD_203654 | JGI IMG/M metagenome (GOLD analysis project Ga0326513, IMG submission 203654) | Bovine rumen microbial communities from UC Davis, California, United States - 2_2465_0518 | ecosystem: Host-associated > Mammals > Digestive system > Stomach > Rumen | place: USA... | reverse complement strand
TGAACGGGCAGCTCGCCACCTCCGAGGTGCTGATCGACAGCGGCGGCGTGTCCGTGAAGACCGGCGCGACGTCCTTCAGCCGCTTCGCCAGCAGCTTCGTGCAGTTCGGGCATTACAGAATCTACCTGACCACCGACAAGGGCCTGGCCTTCAGCGTGGTCGAGTAAGGGGGAATCATGGCTTATTCCATCGCAGTCAGCAACATCTCCATCGTGCCGGAAAACTTCACCTATGGCGACGTGATCTCCGTGACCTGCACCGTGACGAACACCAGCACGAGCGGCGCGGTCTACGGGCTGGATTTCTACATCATGCTCCAGACCGGCACGGAGAACCTGTTCATGGGGCGCTCCGGCTGGGGCTTCAACGGCAAGATCTCCAAAAATGCCAGCAAGACCTTTACGCAGCAGATCCGCATCACCACCGAGGCGGCCAGGGCCGTGCAGGAGGCGCTGCTGGACAATGAGCAGCGCTACCGCGAGGGCTTTTGGCTCGTGGTGCAATCCCTGAAGGGCAGCACGACAGAGATCGTGGAGCGCACAGCCGCCATCGAGTCGAAGTTCTTCGACGAGCACAAGGGCATCACCTTCACAGAGTTCACCGTGCAGCGGTGCGACAGCGAGGGCAACCTCATGAACGAGGGCACCAGCGCCAGGCTCACCGCGAAGTTCACCATGCCTTCAGGCTTTCTGTGCAAACTGACCTATCCCAACGGCAGCGGCGGCACAGTGGTGACCGAGCTCACGCAATCGGTCGAGGGGCAGGTGATCAGCGGCACGACCTTCGACACGCTCCACAACCACACCTTCACCCTGACCGTGAGCGACGGCATCGAGGTCGAGGAGGCCGTGACGCTGCTGCCCGCGGCGGCGGCGAACGTGCACCTCTCTGGCCTGACCACCGGCGGCGTGGCGCTGGGCCGCTTCTCCTCCGCCAGGCTGGGCACGCCGAAGCTGGAGAGCAACTATCAGGCGTGGATGTACAAGGGCATCACCGGCGTCAACGTGTTCCGCGAGACCGAGGTGAAGACCGGCGGGCGTTGGATCGACCAGAAGCCGCTGTACCGGCGCACGTACCACGCGACCACATTCTCTCCCGACGGCAATGCCACGCAGCGCAAGATCGTGGTGGCCAAGGCCAACATGCCGGAGTACGAGTTCATCCACATCATAGACGCGGTGGCGCGGTACGCCTACAGCGAGCTGGAGGACTACTGGTCCGGCAGCTACGCCAACGGCGAGGGCACGAGCCAGCTCCAGCACGACAACCTGCGCTTTTACATCCATCCCACCGCCGGCCTGAAGATGGGCTTCGGCACGAACATGGAGGTGCGCGAGGTGTGGGTGACCATCGAGTACACCAAGCCGGGCGACTTCCCGATTCCGGTGGACGCCTGGGGAGACGCCACGGGCACCGCCGTGAGCGTGCCGGACGACGGCAGCGGCGGAGGCTCGGAGGGCGGCGGCGGAGGCTCGGAGGGCGGCGATTCGGGCGACGATATGCCGGAGACCAGGTACCTGGTGGAGCTTGACAGCCAGGGCTTCGACGGCAGCTGGTCGCTCACCATCAACAGTCCGGACGAAGAGCACTATGCGTGGTTCAGGCTGGAGAGCGGATCGGCCACAGTGGTCTATTACCGGACCGATACGGATCTCGTGCTTACGGGGCATCTGAACACCTGGGTGACGCTGCCGGATTTCAGGCTGGCGACCGGAGCGAACCTATTCGCCATTCTGGGCAACGACGCGGTGATTTCCGTCAAGTATTCGACGTCGGCCACCGAGCCGCCGGCGGACCAGGAGGAGATCATCGTGGACGGCGACACCGAGACCGGCTATCCGGCGAACCGGATCGTGACGCTGAACGACGAGACGAAGAGCGTCACGCTGGACGGCTACGCGGGCGTGGTGCCGATGTTCATCACGGACAGTGCGGACATCAGCGTGACTTTCACGAACAGCCTGAGCGCTGTTTCGGTAAGCCATACGCTTTCCTTTGAGAGCGCGCTGTCGCTCCAAAAGGGGATCAACCTCTTCAGCGACTGCGCCATGACCGCCGGATCCAACACCTACACCTTTACCGGAACCGGCACGGTGACGCTGGCGTTCGTGGGCAGGGATCGGACGGCCATGCCCATGGCCATGAGCGGCATCACCGGCGGCAGATACAAGTATTATTCGAGCGGCGTCAGGGTGATGCCGGTATTCAGGGTGACTTCTGTGAGTTCATTAGGCGCGAACTTCGCGAAGTATACCGAGGATTACGCGTCTTACCTGAAGCAGCACAACATGGGCGCGGCGGGCACGTTTGAATTCGAGGATATGTCCGTCTTGAACGGCCAGACCGCGCATGTATACTCCGGTGCGCCAAGAAACGGCGTATCTGTGAGCTACTACCTGATACAGGATTAGGGCCCGCAATCCGCCGGTTTTTCCGAATCCAACGTATTACGCTGAAGGGGGAAGGGAGGGTTTTGGAATGCTCATCATCGAGGAGCAGGACATCTATCTGACGCGGGGCGACGACGCCACGCTGCAATTCGACCTGACGCTGGAGAATGGCGAGGCCTATGAGATGGCGGCTGACGATCTGCTGTTTTTCACGGTCCGGGCGCTGCCCAACCGGGAGAGCGCGGCGCTGGTCAGCGTGCCGGGAACACCGGGCAGCGGCGTGATCGTGCTGCGCCATGAGGACACCGTGGCGCTGGAGGTGGGCCGCTACTCCGCGGACTGCCAGCTGGTGACGGCCCAGGGCCGCGTCCACACGGTATGGCCAAAGCTGGAGGGCAGCGGCCGGTACCGGGAGCGGAATTTCAAGAACTTTGTGCTCATGCCGGAGGTGACGATACCGTGAGCGAACTGAATCACATCAAGGGAATCATCGGCGGCACCGTGTCGATCGGCCGCTTCGTGGTCAACGATTACACGCTGACGATTGCCGAAATTGAGGACGGCTACCGCCTGACCATCCAGCGCGGCAGCGAGGCGCAGACCGCCGACCTGCAGAGCCTGTCCCCGGAGGACATCGCGACCATACGCGAGGCCGAGCAGGGGCGCGCGGATGCCGAGGCGCTGCGGGTGCTGGCCGAGGATGCCCGTGCTGCCGCCGAGGAGGCCCGGCAGGCGGGCTATGAGGCCGCCACCCGGGCCGCGGAGGCAGCGGCGGCGAAGGCCAACGAAGTCGGGGACAAGCTCTCCACCGTGGCGGTGGACGTGGCCATGCTGGACCCGGCGGACAGTCCCACCGCAGAGGTAGTGCAGACCGAGGACAGCACTACCATCCACCTGGGGATCCCGCAGAGCCGCCTGGCCTATGCCACATTCGACGTGGATCCCGAGACCATGGAGCTGCGGATGCACGACCCGGACAACTTCGCGGCCGTCGCCTTTGAACTCAACGACGGAAATCTGGAGGTGGTGATCTGATGGCTGTGACCAAACTGGGCCGCGTGGGCCTGGTGCTGCGCGGGGACTACGATCCCGTAGCGCAATACACCCGGCTGGACGTGGTGAACTACCAGCGCGGCGCGTATGTGGCGAAGGGCGACGTGAAGGACGTCCTGCCCACGGATCCCGGGTACTGGCAGAAGCTGGTGTCCCTGGACGACGTGGCCGGAGATCTGGCGGAGGCTGCCGACGGGGCGCGGAACGCTGCCCAGGCCGCCAATGCCGCCGCCGAGGATGCGGACCAGGCCACCGAATACGCCGCCGGCGCCGCCGAGGCGCTGCGGCACATCTCATTCGACATCAACAGTGATATGGAAATGGAGGTAACGATACCATGGCAAAACTGAATCTGGGCCGCGTCGGCCTGGTTCCCAAAGGCACTTATGACAACACAAAGACCTACGCGAAGATGGACGTGGTGTTCTACCCGGCCACCGGCTCCAGCTATGTCTCCCTGGCAGATGACAACAGCGCCGCGCCCAGCGACGCGACCAGGTGGCAGTCCCTGGCGGACGTCTCCAATGAAGTCGCCGCCGCCAACGCCGCGACCGCCCGCGCCAACACCGCCGCCGAGGCCGCGGAGGGAGTGTCGGGGGAAGTTGCTGATTTAAAGAGCGCAATTGATAAGATGACAGGGTTGTACCCCATCGACATGACAACAGGTGGATACGTTGCACAGAGTGCAGGCACTGCAAATTCATTCAGCACGAATAATTCAAATTGGATGTATGCTATTATCCCCTGTGAAGCCGGGCAAAAGGTTACCATCAATGGTGGTGGGGGTGGTGGTAGCGTATATGCATTTATGTTTGTAAATTCGTCATACACTATCCTAGATCCAAAGGCAAACGCAGGAGTAGCATATACACATAAAGAGCTTACTGCCCCGGAAAATACGGCTTATCTGATTGTCAACAATTTGATTTCTGACGGGCGTGTATCTTTCCTTGGATGGGCAGAATTTGGTTATGCAGAAAACGTTGACCAATTGCTCACTTGGAAGGATCAAGCACAGAGTGATATAGATGAGTTCGGCTCGTATCAGGACGCTTTTGATACTTGTCTGCAAGAAAATTCAGCGTTTATTGATTTATCAGTATCAAATATCCTGCAGCCTACCACAAAGGACGGCTGCTACGCTGAAGTCCTTACGGGCAATACTCCTAAACTTCGGTTGACAAATAACTCAACTTATAAATCCTTCTATTTTATCGCCGCCAAACCTATTGATATCTATTATGACGCAACGACGTTATCTGCTTCTGGGTTTGTGGCTATTGCAACACTTGAAAATCCGTCTGCACTTGTTCAGGATAGCGGCGGCGATTATTGGTACGGATTAAACAATGAAAGGCCGGTGCGGTATAGATTAAGTGATGGGAACCTTCCGTCTGTTAACAACAAACTGCATGTTTCCACTGGTACGCTTGTTGTTGCGTCTTATCAAACGAATATAACGATTGCCAACGCATCAAAAATATATGTTGAAGGGCTTACTTATGAACTCACGGATGCTGTAAGCTTGCAGGAGTCTCAGATAAAGCCGTTTTTACAGACAAATACAGTTGCAAAAACCACAGGAGAATTTGTTATCACAAACGGCAATGCTCGTTATTATGTAAACTATTACAATAATAACAGTATTCGCGCAAATCTTTGGAGAACAAATAAATGTGAAATCAAAACAAATAACGGGTCATATTTTACTTTGTGGAACAATAGCGATTCAGACGGCGTTGTGCAATTGGGCGAAGATGACTTTATAGGTGGATATCATGGCGATGAAATACAAACGCTTGTCCATATGTATGTTGATGGTGCAGAAATTATGCCAACAGATACATTTGGTGAAAAAGCCTATAAAGAAATCGTTATGATGTTTACATCCAATGTGTACCATTGCAACACATCGCAGACAGCGGATAGCATTGCGTTTATTAGAAATAAGATTCTTATATTTAACGAAAACGGATTTACAGTCAAAAACTATTGGGTTGCACAAGAAGATCTGAATTATCTTCTTGCGTATATGGGTATGCTTTCCGTTGAACGGTTTCTGTCTGATGGTGTAACACCTTTAATTAAAGGCTATTACACAAATGAGGATTATTTATACAAGGATAACGCAACCGCCACAGCAAGAAGCGAAAAAGTGACAAATATCCATTTTGTGACTGCACATGGCGATGCGTCAATATCAATCAAATATCCTTTAGATGCGACAAACCGCAGTGGACATGTTCAGGACTATAATACATCAAGCCAACAGAGACTAAAAGCATATCTTGGTTATGGTTACGGTGTAGCAATTCCGCTTGCAACGGGCGAAGTCTTACAAGCCGAGGCAACAATCCTGATTTAAATAACAGTTTAAATCAGGACGGATAGGTATTTTAAAGACCGTTTTAAGTCAGTAACTTCAACCACAGGGGAGGGAAACCATGGCAGAGTTTGTTGACATTGTGAGCACGATCCGGCGGATGCCTGATGAGCTGGCGGCGGAGATGCACCGGCGTCTGGTGGAGGCCCCGGAGGACGTGGAGCGGGAGACGCTGCGCTGGGCGAAGGAAAACCCGGAGCCGCAATATCCCACCTGGGGTGAATGGCTGTGCGAGGTCGGCGTGAGCAGGATCAGCAGCTATCAGGACGACAGGCCGATTTACAGCCGCACCAAGAAGTTCTACGAGCCGATGGACGCGGAGACGGCGCAGAAGCTGGGGATCGAACCGATTGTCAGGAAGTGACAAAAAAGAGAGGGGCATAACAGGAGGGTGACGCATGTGAACGCGAGGATTGCGGACATCAGCCACTATCAGGAAAAGGTGGACTGGGCGAAGGCGCGCGAGGCGCTGGACTTCCTGATCCTGCGGGCCAGCATCGGCCTGAAGCCGGACAATCTGTACCTTCAGCACGCGGCGGGCTGGGGCAAGCCCTTCGGCGTGTATCATTACGTGAAGGCGGGCACGGCGCAGGATGCCCGGACGGAGGCGCGGTGGTTCGTGGAGTGCGCGCACAGGGCCCGGGCCAGGCCGACGATCTACTTCGTCGACATCGAGTTCAGCGCGCAGACCAAGGCCACGACGGAGACGGTATGCGTGGCGTTCCTTGAGGAGCTGCGGGCGCTGGGCTGTCCGCGCGTGGGCCTGTACATCGGGCAGAGCCGGTACAAGTACGCGGGGAAGGCCATCGCCATGTGTGACGCCATCTGGATTCCGCGCTATGGCGAGAACGACGGCTCCGTGCCGCCGGAGAAGTATTACCCCAAGTACCCCTGCGACCTGTGGCAGTACACCAGCCACGGCCACATAGATGGCATCACCGGCAGGGTGGACATTAACCTGCTGTGGGGTAACAAGGCGCTGGAATGGTTCACGGGAACCGACAACACAGCACAGATAAGCGAAAAAGAAGGGAGCATGCCTATGTTTACCAACCTGATGCTCGTGGCCTACTGCGAGCAGGTGTACGCGGCGAAGTGGGTGTACTGGTACGGCACCTGCGGCTACGCGTGCACCGAGACCCTGTACAGGCGCAAGAAGGAGCAGTACCCGAGCCACTACACGGCCTCGCGCGTCAGCGGCTACCAGGCGGACATCAAGACGAAGAAGATGTGCGCCGACTGCGTGGGCATGATAAAGTCGTTCTTCTGGAAGGGCGGCAAGATCGACGGGAAGAACGTCTACCAGGCCAACAACTGCCCGGACAAGTCGGCAAACGGCATGTATGAGCTGTGCAAGGAACACGGGAAGATCTCCACCATCCCGGAGATCCCGGGGCTGGTGGTGTGGAAGAGCGGCCACATCGGCGTGTATATCGGCAACGGCTACACCATCGAGGAGCGGGGCTTCGCGTATGACTGCGTCAAGCGCAAGGTGACCGAGGGCCCGTGGACGCACTGGGGCAAGCTGCCGGCGAGCATGCTGTGCTACGTGGAGGACGCACCGCAGGTGGAGTACAGGCTGGGCGAGCGCGAGCTTCAGAAGGGCGACACCGGCACGGACGTGAAGCAGCTCCAGGAGGCGCTGATGCAGCTGGGCTTCAGCTTCCCGAAGTACGGCGCGGACGGCGACTTCGGCAGCGAGACCGAGGGCAACGTCAAAGCCTTCCAGCGCGAGCACGGCCTGAACGTGACCGGCGTGTTCGACAGCTCCACCTACAAGGCGCTTCTGTACGCGCTGGAGAAGCCCGACACGCCGCCGGCCGAGGAACCGGACACGCCCGACGGCGGCAGCGCCCCGGCGTATGTGCTGATCATCGAGGGCGACAAGCACAAGCTGGAGCTGGTGCAGAGCGCCTACGGCGGCCTGCTGGCGCCGGTGGACAGTCTGAAGCTGGCCGATTAATCGCGAGGAGGGTTTACCAATGACGTGGGAAAGAGTCGTTAAAGCGCTGGCGGGCATCGCCGGCGCCATCGCCGGGCTGCTGGGCGAGTGGAACGTGCTGCTGACGATCCTGGCCATCATGATGGTCACGGACTACATCACCGGCCTGGTCTGCGCCTGGCGCGGACGTTCCCCCAAGACCGAGGGCGGCGGGGTCTCCAGCCGCGTGGGCTTCGACGGGCTCATCCGCAAGGCCTTCATCATGGTCGTCGTGCTCATGGCCACGCTGCTGGATACCGCCATCGGCAACGCTTCGCGCGTGTTCCAGACCGCCGCCACCATGTACTACATCGCAAACGAGGGCATTTCCATTCTGGAAAATACCTCCCTCATGGGCGTGCCCTATCCCGCCTTCATCAAAAACGCCCTTGAAAACATGAAGGAAAAGAACGATAAGGCCGAAAAACCGCCCGATGGGGAGAAAGAGGAAGAAGAGGAAGAAGAGAAATAAATATGCAGGCGCTGCGATTTGCAGCGCCTGCGCGGCATTATAATTGGCATTATTTCGGCTGGCGGGTGTGCAACTTTTGTGCAACTTTGTGATCACGGAATCTGCTGGCAACAGGCTGAAAAAGCCCATAAAACCGGGCATTTTGGGGAAAACCGGGACAGCTTTATACAGTTCGGGACCAAAAGGTCGCAGGTTCAAATCCTGTCACCTCGACCACAGGAAAAGCCCTGAAAACACGATGTTTTCGGGGCTTTTCCTTTTTGCTGTGGTCAGACGCGGAAAGAGCGTTGTGCAACTTTTGTGCAACTTTTATTTTGGGCGGTGAACATGGCGTCGAGCTCGGCTTTGGCGTTATCGAGGTGTTTGCGGGAGAGGTGGGTGTAGATGTTGCGGGTGGTTTCATAGTCGGCATGGCCGACGATCTTCATGGTGAGGAGGATGTCGAGGCCCTTTTCCCAGCACATGGTGATGAAGTTATGGCGCATGGTGTAGGGGGTGATGAGGGGGCGGAACTGGCCGCGGAGGTCGCTCTTGCGATAGCAGGTCTTTTGATCGGCGGGGATGGGCTCGGCGAGGCCGCAATCGGCCATGAGGCGGATCCACATGCGCACGGCGGTGACCTGGGCGAGGGGGCGGCCATCGCGGCCGGGGAACAGGAAAGCGCCGGGGGCCTGTCGGCGGGGATAGAGCAGCGCGCGGAGATCGTCGGCGATGGGGATGTAGCGCTCGGCTGCTCTGGTCTTGAGCGCGCCGACATCGGCGGCTCCGGTGGCGTAATCGATGTCGCGCAGCACGTGGATCAGGCCGGCGTCCCAATCGAAATCGCCCCACTGCAGGCCGCGCACTTCGCCGGGACGCATGCCGGTGTAATAGAGCACGGCGAGATACAGGCCGTAGGGGTGGGTGTCGAACAGGGCGATTATCCGGCCGCGCTCCTCATCGGTGAGCGCGCGGCGCTCCTGGGGCGGCGTGGCCTCCGGGCGGGTGAGGGAATCGGCGGGATTATCGCGGATCAGGCGGTCCTGCTTCGCGGCGCTGAATATGCCCTGGAGCGTGGTGATCGCCTGGGTGATCTGGCTCTTTGACTGGCCGCGGAAGCCATTGACGAACTGCTGCAGCTCGATGGGGCGGATGGCCCGGAGGTTGCGGTTGCCGAAGGCCGGGAAGATGTGTTTGTTGAGCATCGTGCGGTAGGCGTTGCGCGTGGACGGGGACACGAAGGGTTCTTTGCGGACGCGGAACCACTCGGTGGCGTAATCGCCGAAGAGGCGGTCGTCCTCCAGCCCGGTGCCCATGATGAAATACTCCACGGCCTTGCGGCGGTTGTCCTCCAGCTCCGCGCGGGTCTTTCCGCTGACGTATTTGAACATGTCCTTGCCATCGGCGTCCACGCCGATCTTCACCTTGGTGCGGTAATATCCGGATTTCTGCTTCTTAGCCATTGGAATGACCTCACATTTCCGCTTATTATCACTTATTTTCACTTATGGCCGATCATATAGTCGATCATATACTGGTTATAGGCGTTGTGGCCGCGCTCCATCAGTTCGGGGTCGGGGTCGCTGAACAGCCCGTCGAGCTTTTCTTCAAGCGTGGGCTGGCGCTGGACGCAGCCGGACAGGATGGAAACGGCCATGATGAGTAGAATGATTAATGCGAGCTTTTTCATGTGTGCCTCCCTGATTATTGCGCATAAATGCATTATTTAAAGCCCTTTTTGACCTTCGCCATGGGGTTGGAAGATTTGAACATGCGGGTGAAGCCCACCACGATGCCATAGATGGCGATGTAATCGTGCTCGGTGCCATTGACGCGGATGGGGGCATAGGCGGGATTATCGCTGATGAGGGTGAGGCCGTCCCGGTCGTGATAGACGTGCTTGAGGGTGGCGGAATCATCGATGAGCACCACGGCGATCTGGCCGTCCCGCACGTCGGGCTGGCAGCGGATGTACACGATGTCGCCGGACTGGAAGCCGGGAGCCATGCTGTCGCCCTCCACGGTGAGGGCTGCGTCGCACTTCACGGGGGCGTCCACAAAGGTGTCGAAGTCCTGCTCAGCCATGATGGGCACACCCGCCGCCACGCTGCCGATCAGCGGCACCTTCAGGTGGTGCAGCTCCGACAGGGGCTTCAGGTTGGAGGGGAGGGGGCGCATAAAGCCTTGCGGCATATCATCATCAGAAAGCAATGCGAACAGGGGAACGTTAAAGGCATCGGCCAATGCCTCCAATACATCCATGTCGGGCTCCCTCTGGCCGGTTTCATACATGGCAATGCGCGATTTGGCAAAACCCAGCTTGTCGGCAAGGACTTGTTGCGTCCATCCTCTGCTGTTGCGCATGGTTCTTATTCTCAGCCCGATCTTTTCTTTGTTCGTCATATCATTTCATCCCGTCTTTTTTTACTATAATATCACGAGACGTGACAAAAAGCAAGAGAAAAATCACGATTTGTTACAATTCTCTTAAATGGGATAATGCCGCTTGACAAATGAAACGTAGCGTGATAGTATAATCACGAAACGTGAACAAAAGAAAGAGGGTGAATCCATGGATGCGATGGCAATTGGAAGAAAGCTGAAGGAGTGCAGAGGTGCGCGAACTCAGGAAGAAGTGGCGAAAAGCGTTGGAATTACGCGCTCCGCTTTGAACATGTACGAGCTGGGGTGCCGCATCCCGAGGGACAATATCAAATGCCGACTGGCAGATTATTATGGTGTCTCTGTGGGAGCGCTATTTTTTGGCGGTGAGTTCACAAATAGTGAACTGAACTAGCTGGAGGTGAACGGGATGGAGATTGTCATTCGAATCAACGACGAAGAAATCGCCGCTCTTGCAGTGCTGATACAAGAGCGGCTGGAGAAGCAGAAGACTGAAAAAGTTGACAGGATGTTCGCTACTTATCTAGCGCGATCGGGTCGAGGAAGCCAATCACCTGAGACCTCGCAAAGTGAAGGTTGCGAAGACGAATGCGCTGAACCGGGTTCGCGTGAGGAATGAAGACGGCTTCCCGCATGCAGATCAGCTCGTCAACAAACTCGACGTCAACACCCGAGTACATACCCGCGGCTGTGATGATGGTAGCGTCCTTCATCATCTGTAAATCCGCGAAGTTGATGATATACGCCATGTAATCACCTCCTTTCCGGGGCGATTATAGCACACGACCAACAAAGGGTGCAACAGAACGGGAACTATACCATGAATAAGGCTTTGCTCAGATTTGCCAAAGTGATGGGATGACATGAGCGTAGGCGAAAGGAAGTGACCACATGACCATGCAGGACCGATTGAACGACATGCTGGAGCGGTACGGGGAGGTCTGCAAGCGGACCGTGGCCGCGCGGATACTGGGCAAGAGCACGCGCACGATCAGCAACATGCTGGCGGACGGGCGGCTGGACGCCGCCTGTGCGGGCGAGATGGTGGACGTGCGCTCGATCGCCCGGTACATATGCAGCCCGAAGCAGGCGGACAGCGAGGTGCGGCTGAAGAAGCTGGCTGCGCGGCACCATTCGGACTGGGCCGTATAGGCGGAGGAAGCGGATGAAGGGAAACTACGACAGCAGATGGCTGCAGCGGCTGCGGGACAGACAGCGGGCGCTGATGGCCATGGAGACGGTTTCGCCGGCGCAGGAGCGGCTGCGGCAGTTGTTTCTGACGGAGTATTCGGCGCAGATCGCCGAGGCCATCGGCGCGGATGAGGAGCGGCGCAGGGAAGCGGTGCGGTTTCGGGAGGACATGGCCGGGGAGCGGCGCAGGAAGATGCTACGCGCCATCGCCCGGCGGGAGGAGATCGGGCGCCGGAACATGGACAGGGCCGGCGGCGCGATACAGAGCTACCTGATTTACCGGTACGACATGGACATCGCCGACATGGCGAAATGGGAGGCAATGGAAGATGAACAGCATGAACACGATGAATAAGCGCGGATGTGTGATACTGCTCCGGGGCGACGAGGCGATCTCGAGCGCCATCGCCGAGGGCATGCGCGAGGGCTGCCAGCTTTTGAGCGCCACCGAGGCCCGAAAGGCCGAGGCGCAGTACGGCGTGATGCGCCGGCGGGACAGCGCCTACTGGCAGGAGATGATCGACCAGGCGGAGCGGGAGTACGGCGACAACCGTCCGCTGCGGGCGCCGGCGCGGTACGCGCTTTTGGCCTGGGCGGGACTGTGCGAGGAGATTCGCGGCTGGTACGAATGGCTGCGGGACTGGTGGGTGCGATGATGTTCGAGGTCGATTTACGAGTGGATGGCTGGCGGTTCCGGATCATCTACGGGGACTATTCGCTGGGGCACTTCATCGCATTCCCCAACTGGAACATCTGCCTGAGCGTCGGGGAGGCGTATGACGTCGAGTTTAACGCCGGACAGCTCAGGGGCTGCGGCAGCCCGAAGGTGCAGATGTACGCGGAGCGCATAGCGCGGGAGGTGTGCGCGTGCTGGAAGGATCGGGAGGAGCAGCGCCATGGGTGAGCTTCAGAGTGCCGACGGGTTCCGGCGGGAGATCGAGGAGCTCGACAAGGTGATCCTGCGCGTGGGCGCGGACTACTGCCGGGAGCGCCGCAACGGGCGGAGCTGGACGGCCAATTACAACTTTATGCAGACCCTGATGCGCAGGCGCAGGGTGATGGCGGACTACTTAAGGCAAGCCGAGGAGGAACAGAGGTATGAATATCAATGAGCTGGCGAAGGACATCCACATGAACGCCGTGGCGCACGGATTTTGGGAAGAGGAACCGGACGAGGGGACGCAGTACGCGCTGATCCACAGCGAATGGAGCGAGGCGCTGGAGGAGGCGCGCATGGGCCTGCCGCTGGTGTACAGGATGTGCACCGACTGCAAGCTGGGGCCGTGCGGGGTGGAGCCGAAGAGCATCAAGCGGTGCAAGTACAGCGACGAGGGACGGAAACCGGAGGGAATCGCCGTGGAGCTGATCGACGGCGTGATCCGGATCCTGGACTGGCTCGCCCATGACGGGGTGCGGATCCAGGCGAACCCGGGCACGGACAGGACCGAGGAATTTGAGAGCCTTGCCGACCTGGGCGCCGAGGCGGGGCTGCTGATCCCGCCGGACGCGCCGACGATGATCACCTGCCTGCACAGCCTGACCAGCGCGGCATGGGAAAAGGACGACCGCTTCGCGCTGGTTACCGCCGCCAGCATGGCGCTCAACTGGATCAGGATGCAGGGCGTTGACCCGCTCGAGGTGCTGCTGGCGAAGCATGAGTATAACAAGACCCGGGAATACCGGCACGGGAAGATGTTCTAAGGAGGTCGCGGCATGATAGAGCATTTTGTGGACGGGCTGTGCTACGGCCTGGTGGGATTCGGCGCGGCGCTTAGCTTTGTGGCGTGCCTGGCCATCGTCATGGGGCTGGCGCTGCTTTTGATGTGGGCGGCAGGCGGAGAGGACGAGGAGCGGTAGAGAAATGGGAAGGTATTCGGAAGAGGCCAGAATGAACAAGGCCAGGCAGATGCGCTACCGCCGGCCGGCGTGCAAGACGATGCACTGGCAGGGGATCATCGACGATCTGGAGGAGATCCGGGACGACATCGAGGAGGGCCGCTGGATGTACGGCCAGTACAAGCGGCTGGGCGAGGACACGCTGGGGTCGCTGGACGAGGAGACGGTGTACGAGATGCAGATCGCGTTCTCCGATCTGGCGGCGGAGTGCGAGCGGATGGACGAGGACATGCGGGCGCTGCGCAATATCGAGGACGACCTGTTTTACGACGACAATGAGGAGTATGAGGAGTATGAGGAGCCGCCGGTGCTGTTCGACTGCTTCTTCCCGGCCATCAACTACAACGACCGGGTTTGGGGCTATGACGTGGAGGAGCACGACTATTACGGGCTGGAGCCGGGCATGGAGGACTTCGCCCGGCGGGAGGCCCGCAAGCGCCTGAAGCACCTGACCAAGGACAAGCTGATCGAGTGCGCGGGGCGCTGCATGGAGATCGCGCGGCAGTACATGAGCCTGCGGGCGCGGTACGACGGGCTCTCCACGGCGCTGGCCGTGCTGCGGGACGAGTTTCAGGCATCGCTTGAGATGGTGAAGAACATCGAGGCGCTGTACGATCAGGCGGAGCGGGAGACCGAGGGATTCAAATGGAAATTCGGCAGCCACGGGCTGACCGATCTGAACAGGGCCCTGGGCAGCCTGCCAGACCGGCTGTGGATTGAGTGAGGCGGGAACATGGGAAACGAGATTGTTGTTGACAACTTCGCCGGTGGCGGCGGCGCTTCCACCGGCATCGAGATCGCCATCGGGCGCAGCGTGGACATCGCCATCAACCACGATCCGGCGGCCATCGCCATGCACCGCGCCAACCATCCATCGACCGAGCACTACACGGAGGACGTGTGGAAGGTCGACCCGGTGGAAGCCTGCAAGGGCCGCCCGGTGGCGCTGGCGTGGTTCTCGCCGGACTGCAAGCACCACAGCAAGGCCAAGGGCGGCAAGCCCGTGAGCAAGCACATTCGCGGCCTGGCATGGGTGGCGGTGCGCTGGGCGAAGAAGGTGCATCCGCGCGTGATCATGCTGGAGAACGTGGAGGAGTTCATGGACTGGGGCAGGCTGGACAGGAACAACCGCCCGGATCCCCGGTACAAGGGCGAGACCTTCCGGCGCTTCGTCCGGCAGCTTGAAAGGCAGGGCTACGAGGTGCAGTACCGGCTGCTGCGCGCGTGCGATTACGGCGCGCCCACCATCCGGCGGCGCTTCTTCCTGATCGCCCGGTGCGACGGCCTGCCCATCGTGTGGCCGGAGCCGACGCACGCCGACCCCGAAGGGCTTGAGGTGCACGCGGGGCTCAAAAAGCCGTGGGTGCCGGTGGCCGACGTGCTGGATTTCTCGCTCCCCTGCCCTTCGATCTTCGACAGCTCGGAGGAGATCATGGCAAAGTACGGCATCCGCGCGGTGAGGCCGCTGGCGGACGCTACGCTGAAGCGGATCGCCAGAGGAATCATGAAATTCGTCGTCGATAATCCGAGGCCGTTCATCATTCAGTATCACAGCGAGACGGCGTGGGACGTGCGCGGCCAGCCGATAGACAAGCCGCTGATGACTGTGGATGCGTCAAACCGGTATGGATTGATCGCGCCTTACATGGTTCAGAGCGGATATGGAGAGCGGGACGGGCAGATGCCGCGCGTGCTGGATATAGGGAAGCCGTTGGGTACCGTGGTGGCGCAGAGCAATAAATTTGCGCTGTGCACTGCCTTTATCACACAGTTCAACAACAATAGTGTCGGCCAGGAGATGACGAAGCCGCTCAACACCGTCACCGCAGGCATGGGCCATTTCGGAGAGGTCTATGCGTTTCTTGTGAAGTACTACAGCGGCGACGAGCATGGTTCCTCACTGGCCGATCCTGCGCCTACCATCACGACAAAAGACCGGCTGGGGCTGGTGACCGTCAACAGCCAGGATTACCAGATCGTGGACATCGGACTGCGGATGCTAACGCCGCGCGAGCTGTTCGACGCCCAGGGCTTCCCGCCCGATTACATCATCGACGTGGACGCGGACGGTAGGGCCTATCCCAAATCGGAGCAAGTGGCGCGCTGCGGCAACGCCGTGTGTCCGCCGATCCCGACGGCGCTGGTCCGCGCCAATCTGCCGGAAATGTGCCACAGAGAAGCAAGCGTGTGAAGATGGAGGGAGCATGGCGAAGCGTGATAAGGCGGACGATATTATCCGCGGGCAGATGAGCCTGTTCGAGCTGCCGCTGGAGGCCGGGCCGGAGATCGAGGCGGAGAGCGTGCCGGAGATCGTGAAGGCGCTGAAGCCGCTGACGCTGGCGGAGCTCACCGCGATGAAGCCGTTCTCCTCCGATGTGGTTTGGGTTGAGACCAGGGAACGGTTCGAGGTGGATGTCACCAATCCTGTGTGCCGGTTCTATCTGCTGTTCCCGGCGTGTTTCACGTGGATCGGCGTGCCCATCGGCAGCGAGCGGCGGCACTACCATTTCAAATATCAGTATACCAACGGCCGCAGCTACGAATACAAGCGCGTGGATGAATTCTATGGCCGGGAGTGGCGCGTGTGGCCGGAAAAGCCAACCGAGGAACAGAGAGAGGCGGAAAAGTGGGATGACGCATGTGGAGAAGATCATACGGGGGATTGAGGTCTGCATGGATTATATATCGGACTGCAACCAGTGCCCGTACAATGAGACCGATGGCATGGAGTGCCTGGAGGCGCTGAGGGACGACGTGATCGCGCTGCTGAAAGCGCAGGAGCCGAGGGTGTTGACGCTGGAGGAAATGGAGCAGGCCGGGAAGATCGGTGAGGCCGTATACGTGGAAACGCCAAACGACGGTTGTTTCTGGGCGCTCGCCTACCCGGGCGAAGAACCGCCGAAGGATAAGCCGTTTAACTATCCTGGCGGGGTGCGTTTCAACGCGGTGGAAGTAAATGGGGATATATGCGACGGTGATTTCTACGGCATGACGCTGCCTGACGGAAGGGTGCATTTTCTCGCCTGGCGCGCCTGGACATCCCGACCGACTAACGAGCAGATGGAGGCGACACCGTGGGAAAGCTGATGAACTCCAAAGAAGCCATGAATGCGATTCAGAGAAATCAGCCGATTCTGATTGAATCGCGGAAGAATGGCATCGTCGCCGACTGGTATTCCGCACGGAATAAGAACGAGTTTTCGGAATGGCTGCGGAGACGAACACTGGAAGGCGCTTATCCTGAAATCGAATATGGGCGGACGTGGCGTGCATGGTACATCGAGCCGACAGCGAAGCAAAGGGAGAAAGCGCCGTGGCAAGCGTAGACTACAACCGTCAACGCAGCCAATGGCTAAAGGCGCATGGCATTTGTGTATCCTGCGGAAATGCGGATGCCGAACCAGGGCGAACACGCTGCCGGAAATGCCTGGAAAAGTGCGCGGAAGCGGCAAAGCGATGGCGAGACCGGCACCCGGATTACATGCGCGAATACTATTACGCCCACCCCGGACAATGGCGCGGATGGGCAAGCCGGAAAGAGCTGCAAGGCGGTGCCGGAAGGCAAAAAGCGCATCAATCCCACATTCACAAGCCCGACGGCACGTGCCACAGAAAGGGCTGCTGGGAAAGCGCCATTCCGTTCAGCTGCTGGTGCGCGGTACACAGGAAAGAGATGGAGGAACGCCGATGTCTGAAAGCCTATCTAAGCGCGAACGAGTCCGCAAATACGGAGAAATATTCACCCCTCCCGAAATAGTCTCCCACATGTGCGACCTGCTGGAAGCGGAAAGCCCTGGCGCGTTCGCCATTGAAAAGACCTTTCTGGAGCCAACCTGCGGCGAGGGCGCGTTCATCCTTGAGATACTGCGCAGGAAGTTCGCCGGGTGCCGGACACATGACGATTACCGCGCGGCGCTGGAGAGCGTGTATGGCTTCGAGCTTCAGGTCGACAACGTGGCCGCCTGCATCGAGAACGTCACGGCGCTGTGCCGGGAACACTTCAAACCGACCAGGGATGATTTGCGGCTCATCAACGACCACATCATCATGTGCGACAGCCTGAAGGTGATGAAGATGCTCATTTGGATGAACGAGAGGGAGGCGGCAGCGTGGGACTGAGATGCAGGGATTGCAGGCACTTCGAGAAGCAGGGCGAGAACGACAGGGGCAGGGCGTTCGGCATGTGCCGGGCGTGGGGATTTTCGATCAATGAGAACGACGGCCGGACGTGTACCAGGAGAGAAGAGGTCGAGCGAAATGCCGGAGCGGAGAAGGATCATTGAGGGCCTGGAGTGCTTTGTGACGCGGCAGCACCCGTGCGAGGGGTGCGCGTGGAACCCGAGCCCCGGCATGGCGTGGCCCTACGGCTGCGTGAAGGGGCAGCGGGAGATCATCGAGGCGGCCCGGGAGCGTTTGGAGCTGGATGAACGACTGGAGGATGATTTGAAGTGAAGAGCGGGACGAGAGGGGCGCACACGTACAACGCGCCGTTTGTGATGCACCTGGAGCGGGTGTGCCGGCTGATGGAGCTGGGGCAGAAATTCACGGTGGAGTTCAATCCCTGCTGCGATGTGGAGATCGCCAGGGTGATCGGGAATCTGGAGCTGCACGTGCTCGACGGCGGGGACATATCCGTGCGGACGATGAACGGGGCCGTGCTGATGGCGTTTGACCTGTCGCTGGGGAATTACAAAAAAGTCTGGCGGTGCTGGCAGAATGGCACGCCGACCGAGGCGCAGAGACGGGCGGTCAAGTGGGGGTGAGGGCATGAAGCTGGAGAGCATCAAGATGCAGGCATACCGGGAGAAGTGGCTGTCGCGGGGGCAGTGCCCCTACTGCGGGGAGCACAGGCCGGTGGCCGAGGGAAGGAAGAAATGCGTGGCGTGCGCCGGGAAGCAGAACCGGCACAAGCGGGAGCGGTACCAGCAGCGCAGGCTCGCGGGCGTGTGCGTGCAGTGCAATGGGCCGATTGAGCCGGAGCGCGCTGGGATGGCGTACTGCGAAAGGTGCGGCGAGATGTACAACAGGGCCATGCGCAAGGCGATGCGCGCCAGATCGGAGCTGAACCGGGAGCAGTACCATGCGCGCAAGGCGGAGGGTATTTGCCCTCAATGCGGCAGGCCGGTGGAGCCTGAGCGCGCCGGGAAGGTGTACTGCGCGGTGTGCGCCGGGATGCGAACGGCGAGCACGCGGCGGTACAAGGGTCGGAAACATGAGCAAAAAATACTATAATCCCGTGGTCGAGAAGCAGATCCGGGACTATTGCAGGAAGAAGGGCATCTGCCCGACCTGCAAAAAGCGGGAGGCCGCGAAGGGCTTTGTGCAGTGCCCGGAGTGCATCGAGAAGCGGACGAACTACAACGCGATGCGGCGCGCGCGGGACCGCGAGGCATACAACCAGAGCCGCCGGGAGCAGAAGGCCAGGCTGCTGGCGGAGGGCCGGTGCGCATGCGGCAAACCGCTGGCCGAGGGGAAGAAGAGGTGCGAGCGGTGCCTGCTGAGGAACAGGCAGTACAGGCGCGAAAATTACGTGTTCAAGGTGAAGCCGGAGGGGATCTGCCGCTGGTGCAATGAGCCGGTGGTGGAAGGCAAGAAGCTGTGCGCCGCGCACTATGAAAAGATGTTCGCCGTGGCGGCGCACGCGCGGCAGTACAACCGGGGCGGCTGGAAGAAATCAAACGCGATGTTCTTTGGACGCGCGAAGGACGGGAGGACGTGAGCGTGAGGATGACCGAGGAGGAGTACGCCGAGCTGATGCGGCGGAGGGGGGAAGGCCGGGGAAGATTCTTCGACTCCGGCTGCGCCTCCGCTCAGAATGACGGGAAGACAGGCGGGCGGCGGATCGTCGCGGCGGCGGATGCGCCGAAGCGGAGCAAGTACGGGAACACCAGGGTCGAGATCGACGGGAAGAAGTTCGACAGCATCCACGAGGCTCAGGTGTATGACGAGCTGATGGGGCGCTGGATGGCCGGGCAGCTGCAGGTGGTCATGCGGCAGGTGCCGTTTGATCTGCCGGGCGGGATTAAGTATGTGGCTGATTTCTGCACGGTGGATAAGGACGGGCGGTTCGAGGTGCTGGACGCCAAGAGCAGCATCACGAAGCGGAACCGCGTGTACATCAACAAGAAAAAGCAGATGGCGGCGATATGGGGACTGGACATAAAAGAGGTATGAGGAATGCGGCACGGGAATTTCGGGCCGGAGGGCGACCGGTATGTGCACGGGGGCAGGCCCTGGACGCTGACGCCGGAGTGCGACGGGTACCTGAAGGGATATTATGTGGGGCCGAGGCCGGACGACGCCGAGGCCATGACCAAGGGACAGCTGAAGAAGCACCTGTGCTCACGCGGGCCGGCGATGTGCGGAGAGTGCGGGCTGTGCGCGTATGGGAGAGAGTACGTGAGGCGGGAGGAAGGGAGGTGAAACAGTTATGGCAAGGCAGATCAGGCAGCTCGACGAACTGATGGACGGCGCTCTGACGGAGCGGTTCAACAGGGAGATGGAGCGTGTGCTCGCCAACGTGTTCGACCCGAACACAAACCCCAAGGCGAAGCGGCAGATCCAGATCATCATAGACGTGGCGCCGAATGAACGCAGGGACGCGGCGGTGCTCAGGGTGGACGTGAAAACCAAGACCGCGCCGCCGGTGGCGATTGAGCAGACCGTGTTCCTGCATATGGACGACGCCGGCAACGTGACCGCGTCGGAGATCACGCGGGAAGTCCCGGGACAGATCGGAATGGACGGCAGCGAACAGCCCATTCCGAGCGTGATCGAATTCGGACGGGTGGACCAGACGCAGAAATAAACGAAAGGACGGTATAAAACCATGGCAACGAAGGAAATCAATCCCCAGACCATCACCCCTGAAGCGGCCCGCGCGGAGATCGAGTACCTGCTTGAGACGGGCATGAGGATGCAGAGCAAACTGGACGCGGAGCAGCGTCCGCAGGCCTTTACCGTCGACGGCCAGACCTACATCAGCACGGGGAGAAACTACGAGCGCGTGAAGCCCGTGCTGCCGGATAAGATCGTGAAGCCGGAGACCTTCACCGCCTTCTCTCTGGACGGCCTGATCGACTACATCAAGACCGACGTGGACGGCGTGTTCGGCGACAAAGAGCGCAGGCACATCGTGCGCGTCACCAGCCCGACGAAGGTGGAGGTCATCAGCCCTGTCACCGGCTTCTGGCTGGAGCGCGTCACGGTGGCGCAGTGCACCGCGGTCGTGCCGGAGATTCAGTTTGGCCGGTACATGGACACCGACGATTTCCAGATCATGGTGCAGACCTGCTTCCAGGACAGCGAGAACCGCGCGAAGGTGCTCATGCTGGCGGGCAGCGTCCGCAAGGAACAGAACATGCAGACGGCGGACGACGGCGTGAGCCAGAAGCTGACGGTGAACACCGGCGTGGTGACGGTGGCGGACGTGACGGTGAAGAATCCCGTGGTGCTGACTCCGTTCCGCACGTTCCGCGAGGTGGAACAGCCGGAGAGCCCGTTCATACTGCGCTTCAACGAAGAGGCGCGGGCGGCGCTTTTCACCGGCGACGGCAGCGGGTGGAAGCTGGCGGCGGTGGCGCGCATCGCCGAATACCTGAAGAACAACCTGTACGGCTGCAACGTGGAGATCATCGCGTAAAAGATTCTTTGGGCGCGGTATGTCCATAATGCAATAAACGCACCGGCGCTACTCCGCAAAGCGGAGGCGCCGGCAGCGCCGGGCGAATCCTTCGGATTCCAGCCCGGGCTGGTCGTGCCTGCGTGAAGACGCAGCGGCGCGACTGCTATAACAACAGCGCGCCCATGGAGATAAGAAAACATGAGAGGAGGGAACCTTCGAGGGTGAACCAGCGCGGACGGAATACCGTCCGCGTTGGTTTGCAATCGGGGGTATGTGGGAAAGTCTACCTATTTATGTGCGGGCTGCGGGTGGCCCTGCGCGGGCTTGTATGCCGTATTAATAAGTCAGGTATCCGGGAGAAGGGGAGGATTCTTCGCTCCACTCAGAATGACCGGGGACGGGGACGACCGGGGAGGCGGGGGCTATTCCTTTTCCCTTTTCCCTGAAAACAGAAACACAAAGGCGAAAGGAGGCGTGGGCTTTGCGATACGAAAGCGGGGAGAGATACGAGATCCTGTACGACCTGCCCAGGGGCGAGTACAGCGACACCGGGGTGGGCGGGATCCGGACGAGGACGATCAGGGCCGGGGAGGCGCTGGAGGTGGAGTGCTTCCCGATTGTGCGGGTGGATCACGAGGCGAAGCGGGAGAAGCGCATGCGGGCGTCGAGTCCGGCGCAGGAGAAGCTGAACCTTGCCAACGCGCGGAAGCGGGTGCGCAGGCTGCTGGAGGCGAACTTCGTGCCGGGGGACATCGCGCTGCACCTGACGTTCGCGTATCCGGCGGCGGATCCGGGGATGGTGAACCTGCGTCAGGCGCGCGAGCAGTGGGTGAAGGACGGGCTGCCGGAGTGTGAGGACGACGCGCGGCGGCACATCCGGAACTACATCAGCCGGGTGAAGCGGGCGATCCGGCGCGCCGGGGAGGATCCGAAGGGGCTGAAGTACCTGTACGTGATCGAGGGCAGCCGGGAGGCCGGGCCGGACAGCGCGAACACGTTGCCGCCGAAGTTCCACTTCCACGCCGTGATCCACGCGCCGGGTCTGAGCCGCGAGGCGCTGGAGGAGCTGTGGCCGTTCGGGTTCGCCAACGCCGACCGGCTTTCCTTCCAGCACGACGGGTTAAAGCCGCTGGCCGATTACATCACCAAGCAGCGCAGGTTCTCCAGGCGGTGGGCGCATTCCAAGAATCTCAAAGAGCCCGAGGTGCGCGTGAGCGACCGGAAGATCTCGAGGCGGCGCGCCGCGCTGGTGGCCGAGGATGTGCGGCAGTACGGCAGGCAGATCTTCGAGAAGGTCTATCCGGGGTATCAGTGCGTGGAGGAGCCGTGCGTGCGGTATTCGGATTTTGTAGCGGGAGCGTATATTTTCGCGCGTCTTCGGCTGCGCCACCCTTCGGGCGTCGCAGCTACGCGCGGCGATACCTTCGGTTCGCGCGCGCTAGTCGAGCCTGCGGCTCTCCCTCAGCAACGGAGGGCAAGGCGTTGAGCCGCTATGAGGATTACAACGACCATCCGCGGATGATCGCGCTGTGCCTTCACTGCCCGAAGCCCGACTGCGAGGAGCCGTGCCGCGAACGCGCTGAGCTCATACGCGAGCTGCGCGGCAGGAGGTGCGCGTGCTCTGAGCGGGTCGTGCGCAGGGGACGGGAGTACGTCGTGATGGCCGAGGGACAGGTGTTCACCATCCGGCAGTGGGCCGCGCGGGCTGGCGTGTGCTATAACACCATGTACGGGCGGCTCGTGACGCAGGGGATGGATCCCGTGAGCGCGCTCGGGAATCGCGACGTCGTGACCGTTACCGTGGACGGGTGGACGGGGAGCGTGGCCCAGTGGGAGAAACGGCTCGGGCTGGGGAAGAATGTCCTGTATGCGCAGATCCGGCGCGAGGGGATTACCGCTGAGGAGGCCGTGAGGAAGCGGCTCGGGGCTGATGCCCGTGGGCCGGACGGCCGGACAGATTCCGGACAGGAACCGGACATGCGACGGACATGACGGACACGCAGGACGCGGCCGGACGGTCTTTGTGGTGCAACTTAGGGGAATCGGGTAAAATGTCAGAGAGGGGTGGCGCGCAGGTGGCTCGGGATTTCGCGGTGGATTTCTATAACGGCAGGGCGTGGCGTATGACCGCTCAGGACTACGCCAGGCGCAGGCATTTTATCTGCGAACGCTGCGGCGCGCCGGCGCCCGTCGGGTTCCGCAGGGATAAGGACAGACGGGATGGCGCGACGCCAAGGGGCGGGATCGTGCACCACAGAGTGCACCTCACGCCGGAGAATATTGGCGACGACCGGATAGCGTATGGGCAGGATAACCTCGAGTTGCTCTGCTGGGCCTGCCACAACAGGGAGCACAGGGAGAGCGGGGCTATTTCTGAGGGACTGACCTTCGACGCCAACGGGGACGTGGTCAGAACTTAGCCCGGGGGTCCCCGCCCCGGTGCCGCTCCAAAATTGGGGAACGAACAC
>Ga0326513_10000957_pt1 | contig 23849 bp, 27 predicted proteins | sample 2_2465_0518_D_FD_203654 | JGI IMG/M metagenome (GOLD analysis project Ga0326513, IMG submission 203654) | Bovine rumen microbial communities from UC Davis, California, United States - 2_2465_0518 | ecosystem: Host-associated > Mammals > Digestive system > Stomach > Rumen | place: USA... | reverse complement strand
TGCAGTTGCTCCAAGAGAGTCTGTGAGAGTGATTTCAACTGTCCATGCATAGTTGTTATCAAGATTGACCACTGATGTGACATTGTCCTGCACTGTGCCTGTGACAGTTGCAGACGAATCACCCTCTTTTGTGCCTGCATATGTGATTGTGATCTGATTGTTGCCATTGATTGATGAAAACCTTGCATCAACAGTCAAATCTGTCTCTGTATAGAAATTATCCTGCCTCTGGAGTGTGACAATTGCTGATGGAGTTGTCCAATCGAGCATGGAGAGAGTCACACTCTTTGAGGCAGTCAATCCTCTTGAATCTGTGACAGTAAAAACTGCCTCAATATCCTGTCCAGAATCAATGACTCCACCTTGCCCTGTGGCATTATTTCCGCTCACTGTGAGGCTTGTTGATGTTCCATTGACTAAAACACTGCAAGAACTGATTGTTGCCCCATTTAAGGCAGTCAGACCGCTTGCAGTATAGCTTGGAGTTGACTTGTTCTGGACAATGTCTTGATTGTTTCCTGTGAGAGCAACTGTCTGAGAGTTTGTGTCCTCATAGGCAACTGTGCCTATACTTGGAGCACAAACATTTGCATTGACAGAATATGTGCCACCTGTCTTGGTGCTGATATTTGTGCCATATGTAACTCTAACTTTATATATTCCACTCTTTGAATTTGGAATGGATGCATAAAGCTTTGTCACAATGGCATCAATTATCCATCCACTGATGGATGTGCCACTCACTGTGTCAGTCTGGATGACACTGTTATCTGCTCCAAGCATAGACACCTGCACTGTCCTGTTGAGTGGATTGTAGAGTCCAATTGTGACCTTTTCACCAATTGTGAAATTTGGCATTGCATTTGCATATGGATATGCAAATGTGGTCACAGACAGAGCAGATGAGGTTGATGTCATCTGATTGTCTTTTCTTCTGACTCTTGTTTGAATTTGATAGGTTGTGTTTGCTGAAAGACCGCTTATGGTATATTGACCATTTGAGCCATCTGCAACATCAATTCCTGTCCATGATGAGCCATTGTTTGTTGAATACCAAATATAATCAATGACTGTATTTGCAGACCATGTGATTGTGAAAGTGGTCTCTGTTCTGGCAGAGAGATTCTGATTGACTGTGGCATATCTTTGAATTGGAGTGAGTGTCATTGACCCTGTTCCAGAAATTGTGCCAAGCTGAGTGCCACCCCAATTGATGCCAAGTTGACAACTGCCACCAAATGAGAGGGTCTTTGTTCCATCTGCATTGTGAGGAATGACTTGTGTGCCACTGAGGAGAGTTTTGTTTCCAGAGCCTCCAATTGTTCCAGAGCCACTTGTTGTCACTCCATTAATGGTGACAGACCATGTCTTTGTTGCACTTGATACAACATTAGATGGTCTCACAAGAGTCAACACATAACTGACAGTGGTTGTGTTGTTTTGAGGACTCTGAGACTGCTCTGTCACTGTCAATATGCAATATGGTCTTGTACCACTTTGACCAAATGTGATTGATGCCATGCTCTGTCCTCCTTATGTTTTTGCAGAAACAAGTCCAATTCCCTCATTGACCACTTGCCCATTTTGAGTGATCTGAATTGGAATGAATCTGAGTTGATTGCAAAGTGTGATTTCCTCCTCAACCACACTCTTTTTCATGTGGAACTCATCACCATTGACCCAATAGATTTGATTGCCATTGCGGTCATATCCTGCAAAGCCAACCTCATCATTAATGACAACATATGAGCCATCAAGACCATACATCTTGAGACCATCCTTGTTCATCTGTCCAACAAGGTTATTTGCATTATCATACACCTCTAATTGACCACTTGCATTGAGATGTGAGCCAAGTTTGAGTGTTCCACCTTTTATCATGTCAGCAACCAAATTGATGACATTGATTGCCTGCATATTTAAAGTGCCATCAATAGTCCATGCACTTGTGAATGTGCCATTGATTCCTGTCTGAGAAAATCCAATGCCTGCACTGTTGACTCTGGCAACATTGACTGCACTTTCCTTTGGCAGTCTGTCCAAGACAAGAATTTGGTTTCCATCATAAATGACATAGGAATCCCCCATTGCACTCATAATCTCATCCTGTGCTTGTTGCAATTGCTCCTGCAAGGATGCAGAGGCATTCTGGAACTGCTCATTGACAGTCTTGTCAACTGATGCAGTGATATTTCCAACAAGTCCAGAGAGAGTCTGTTTGAAATTGCCAAACTCAATCTCTGTGTACTGCTCCAAAATGCAATCATAGTCATATCCAATCACATTGGTCATCAGATTGACTCCAAGCCTCTCATCAATGACCTCAACAGTGTCACCAATGTCAGTGATTTTCTCAAGATTGGCTTTAAGAGTGTAATTCACTTGAGGCACACAATTTGCCTCGACATATTCAATTGCCTGCATCATCAAATCATCAATCAAGGCTTGTTGATAGGCTTGTGTGGTCGCATAATCCTCTTGATTAATGTCATTTTGCTGAAATGAGACTGTCTTTGTATATGGCAGAGCATATTGGACAGAACTTGTCACATAAATGCTTGCAGATGAGTCCAGAGCATTGAGGAGCAGTCCATCCTTGCCAACAGGCAAAAGCTGAGTCACAACATTATCCCAATTCTCTTGGCAAGTGATGTCCTTGAGATTCTTTTTGTATTGAACTGTGACACCATTGTCCTGTCCTATGGATGTTCTAATGGCAATATTAAAATTATCTCTTACAAGATGACCACCCCACCGCTCAATAACAGTCTGAATTGCCTCATAGAGAGATTTTCTCACACATCTGAATGAATTGACTGTGGCAATGTCAGAAATGGTTGTGAACTCACTCTGTGGCTCTGTGGCACTGTTCAAATGGTCAAGAGCATCATTGCAGGCTTTATCAACAACATAAGAATCTGCAATGAGATAATTTTTTGAGTCATAGAATACATGATAGGCTTTTGTTGCCAGCTTGCTTTTTGTTTTTGTGACATTGCCAACTCTGAATGCCTGCTCTCCTTGTGGAGTAGGAGCAACAATAATGTTGCCCTCCACAAGATAATCAATTGCATCAAGACCTGTTTCCAAATTCAAATAATAGTCACCATTGTCTTTTTTATGGACTTTAGCCTTGAGAGGTTGTATGACTGCATCACCATTGTATAAAAAGCTTTTATCTGTTTGACCAAATATCTTTATCATAATTTTATCATCCTTTTTTAATAAAAGGGAAAAACAGAAACTTATGCCCTTAGTCTGTTTTATTGCACTGTTGTTCCATCAAATAGATAACAATTATCATATATAACAGGACTAGCAGTGTCTTTTGTTGGAGATGTATGGAAAATGCATCCATTAAAGAAAACTGTATCATTTCCAATTGTTTCGATTGTAGGATAACCACCTATTAAACAATCTGAAAATTGGATTCCTTTGGAACTTTCAACATATATCTTTCCATACCATATTTGACAACCTGTGAAAATAAAACCATTATCTGTATCAATAACTTTAATACCATAACCATTTCCCAATGTCTCTGGATGATTCATATTGTCAATATGATTAAATGTGCAACCCACAACAGAACCATGAGCATTATTTACCTTGTTTCGAGATGAATTGTCAATTAGAAATCCAATCACACCATGAAAAGTACAGCCAATGAACACATTGTTGCCACCATTGTTTATGCAAGCATAATAACATTGGAAAGTAACAATATTAGTAAATTTACAATATTCTGTCCAATAATCGAGATTTATTCCTGCTTTACATCTTGTAATATAACAATTACTAACAATTAATCCCTCTTGCATTCCTCCACCTGCATTATGTCCATAAATGCCACTGTCGAGATTTTCAAACCAACATCCTGTTATTTGACAACATTTTGTGGTAGATGGTGTGATGCCTGTGTCTTGTCCATCACGATTACCAATAAATATTATGCCCTTTCTGCCACCGATATTTCCATTTGATATATCTCCTTGAGCATAACCTCCACTGAATCTAATATTTTTAATGGTACTATATTCTTTTAATCTGCAAATATATCCAGATGTTACACTACCAAGCAATCTGATGATAGTATCTTTACCACATCCCTCAAGTGTAGCACCCTCTGGAATGTCAATATTTCCACTCACATAATAGATACCAGATGCAAGATGACAATACCCTGTACTATTTAACATTGACATGATTGCTCCTGTCATGTCTGTTTTGCCTGTTTCATCAGATGTATCTATATCTATTGGTTGCAACCATCCATTGCTATCTGTTGTAATAGTGGGAATTGTTGTAATTTCATAAGTATTATTATAGGTATCTCTGTTCACTTCTTGAGTAATAGTGACAGTATCTCCTGCAACTGCTTTCCAAGATGTCCAATCTTGAGCAGTTCGCTTGTTACGATATTTGATTGAATCATCTGCATTATATGGATATGCAATTTGCATTATTAAATTAGAATTTGTAACAATAGTTTGTAACCATCCAGAAGATAATGGAAAGTCTGGAATATTCGGATTTCCTTGATAAGCACTAACAAAATAAATACTATCTTTTGTAATATTGTCACAAGATGCAAACTGTCCGTTTCCTGCTCCCCCATAATTCTTAATAGTATTCTCATCAACTGCTTTCCAAGATGTCCAACCTTGAGCAGTTCGCTTGTTACGATATTTGATTGAATCATCTGCATTATATGGATATGCAATTTGCATTATTAAATTAGAATTTGTAACAATAGTTTGTAACCATCCAGAAGAAAATGGAAAGTCTGGAATATTCGGATTTCCTTGATTAACACTAACAAAATAAATACTATCTTTTGTAATATTGTCACAAGATGCAAACTGTCCGTTTCCTGCTCCCCCATAATTCTTAATAGTATTCTCATCAACTGCTTTCCAAGATGTCCAACCTTGAGCAATTCGCTTGTTACGATATTTGATTGAATCATCTGCATTATATGGATATGCAATTTGCATTTTTAAATTAGAATTAGTAACAAAAGTTTGTAACCATCCAGAAGAAAATGGAAAGTCTGGAATATTCGGATTTCCTTGATTAGCACTAACAAAATAAATACTATTATTTGTAATATTGTCACAAGATGCAAACTGTCCGTTTCCTGCTCCCCCATAATCCAAAAAAGTCTTATTTATTTGACCTCGAATTGCATTTCCCAATGTGTTATATGTTATACCATCAGCACCAATTCTTGCATTCTCAATCTCAGCTACACTTGGGGCTTCTCCACTTGGAGCAATAATTTCGTCAATTTGAGCTTGCAAATTTGCATCAGCAATCATTCTGGCAGATAACTCTGTAGTATCTGCACTTTCTCTTGTTGATGCCTCAGATGCAAGTGCAGTTTTATCTGCCTTTGTAGAATCAAGAACTGCATCTGCATTTTCTCTGGCATCTGCCTCCTCAGAAATAAGTCTTTCAAGAGTTGCATCTGCCTGTTGTCTCAATGTTTCCTCTGCATCCACTGCCTCACTGATTGCAGACTCCATCTGAGCCTCAGTGACATCTCCTGTCTCACCTTTTTCACCTTTCAACATCACAATTTTTACTTTTTCTATTTCCCTTGGATCTTGAATGCTCATAATTCTATCCTCCTCAACCTGTGACATCCTGCTCTATTTCAAGAACACCTTTCATGATGGTGAAAACATCCGAATTGAGACCAACTTGCAGGTCATAAAAGTATTTGCCTGCCTCAATGCTTGCAGTGTCCTCTGGAGCAACTCTGACTGTGTACTGTCCTGCATCCATTCTTGTGATGCCTGCACCGATTGCCTTTTTAAACACATTAATTTCATTAGCAGGATTTTTTTTACAAGTAAAAAATGCAGTTTCAATGTCAAGTGGAGTGTCCTCTTGATCTAATATCTCAACACCAAATGAAAGAGTGTCACCTTTTGTCATTGTGATATTCTTATTTTCCATTTTAAAATTTGACCTTGTCATCATAACCACCTCGCAAAATTCTCAACCTCAATCTGAGTCACATTTCCTGTCCATGAGACTGTGTTTGTACCAATATTGAACACTAGATTGCTATAATCACCAACAACAAAACGATTCATCAAAGTTTCACCTTGATATGCATTCATGCTTGCAGAATCAATGGTGATATACTCTGCATCACCTATGTCAATGGTGAAAAGCTGAATGCCATTGACACTCAAGTCTACTGTTCCAGAGCCATAGATTGTGATTGTAGGTCTTGAGACTGTGTTTCCTCTGTTTATGATAGAAAAACTGTCCACATTATCATCCATCATGCTCAAATTGAGTGTGAAATTCATTGCAGTGCCACTTGTGATGTAAAACCACACATAATTGAATGTCTTTGAGGCAGAAAGAGTTGCAGAAAGTGAGGTCTCTCCATCATTCTCAAGAGCAAGATATGTGCCTCCAAAGGAATCTGCATTGCTTGGAACACTGCCAACCACACGAATTGAGCAGGCACTCTCTCCTGTGCCATTTGTAATGGCTTGCAGAGTGTAATTTCCTGCTGAAAGTGCCATTGCATTGATTGGCACATAAAACTCTGTTGCACTTGTTGCAGTGCCTTGGAGTGAAATCAACCCATTTTGTGCAGTGATTGTGACTCCATTTTGAGTGTCTGAATACTCTTTGACTGCAAGAGCATTGTTTGAGAAAGAAAATGCATCATCCACCGCTGAATATTTGAATGGTTGCACATGAAAAGTCACTGTTGCAGTCTTAAATCTGAGCAATCTTTCAAAGTCTATTTGCTCAATAATCTCATAATTATAATATTTGTCTGGCTCATTGGAAAAAATCACAGTTCCCTGTGAATCAAAGAACTGAATAACCTCATCCACATCATAATCACCAAAAAGACCAATGGACATCTGCTTGTTATAAGCTGAATATCCCAATTTGGTCACAATGTCACCATCCCTGCCATCAATCTCCTCAACACTTGTTCTCATAAGAGGTTTAGAGATTGGAGGCAAGGATTGAATCAATAATCCTTGAATTGTGGTGCTCTTGACACCATTTAGGATGACATAATTCATGCCTCCACCTCCTTATGTGTAGACAAGCCTTGTGACAGTCTTGTCAATAAATCTGCCCATTTCCTCATCATCCATCTCAATCTTGACTTGATAGAGTGCCTCTTTAAAAGCGGACACCATTGCATCAAAATTACCATTCTGAGAGCCTGTGACACCTGCTCCTGCAATTCCTGTTGGCAGTGAATTGTTGATGTCCTGTGTGACAGTTTTCATCTCATTCACAAATCCAACATCAAGACCCTGTGCCATGTAATTTCCTATCTCTGCCCAAACCTTTGATGGTGATGCAATTTTCATCTTGCTTTTTGCAGATGAAACAATCCTCTCCATCATGGCATTGACTTCTCTTTTGATAGAACCCTCTTGACCAAGGAATCCACTCTTGACACCACTTGCAAAGTTGGCACCAATTGAATTGAATGATTTATTGAATCCATTCAAAGTGTTCACCATTGTCTGTGCAAGAGTCCTTGATGTGCCTGCAAGAGCACTGTTTCCACTTGCAAATCCACTGTTTAATTGACTAACAAGTTGAGCACCTATTGAGTAGAACTGACTTGATAGGCTCTGGAATGTAGTCACAAGAGTGTTTGCAATTGACCTTGCAGTTGCAATGAGTGTTTCCCTTGTGGATGCCATTCCAGAATTAATGCTTGTCACAATTTGTCTGCCCACTTGCACAAATCTTGCATTGGCATTGGTAAAAACAGAAATAATGCTTGTGATGATCTGATTCACAAGAGTGTCGATTGTCTGTTTTGTTTGATTGATGCCCTGCACAATCATTTTTGTGATATTTGAGCCAATTGCAGTGAACTGTTTTTGGCTTGCATTGAATGTTTTCACAATATCACTAGCAAGCTTTTGAGCAGTCTTTGTGAGTGATGGTGAACTGCCATCCATCCCCTTGGCAAGAGTCTTGATGGTGTCATCACCCTCTTTTTTCATCTGTGCATTGACATTGTTCATCTCATCTGAGAATCCCTCTCCAATGCCTTCTGCCAAAAATCCACCAACCTGCTCTTTCATGACTGTGGATGGTGATGAAATGCCAAAGAATCCCTTGATACCATCAAGGATTCCCTGTCCAAATCCTCTGATTTTCTCCAGAATCCACTCTCCTGCATTGCTGATGCCCTCCCACAGACCTTGGACAAGTTGCAATCCTGTCTCTGCCATCTGTGGAACTGCCTCAACTATGCCTGTGACAATTGCAGTGATAATCTGTGGCAATGCTTGAACAATTCCCATGATAATTGCAGGCATATTTTGAACAAGAGCAACAAGCAACTGCACTCCTGCACCAATTATTGCAGGTAAATTCTGCATGAGACCATTGATGAGTCCTGTGATGAGTGTTGGCAGTGCTTGAACAATGCCATTGATGATTGTTGGCATATTTTGAACAAGAGCAGTCAAAAGCTGAACTCCTGCATTGATAATCTCTGGCAACATTCCAAGCAATGAATTGACAATGCTTGTGATGATTGTTGGCAATTGAGCCACAAGTTGCGGAATTGCTCCAATAATGCCATCAGTGAGAGCCATTAAAAGACCAAGACCTGCCTCAATAATGAGAGGCAAATTCTCTGTGATAGCAGTCACAATGCCTGTGATGACTTCTGGCAACATTCCCATCAGTTGAGGGATTGCATCTGTAATTCCTTGAATCAATCCAACAATGATCTGAATGCCTGCCTCAATAATTTGAGGCAATAATGAAATCAATGATGAGACAATTTGTGGAATCAACTGACTCACTACATTCACCACATCTGGCAACACTGAAAGAATCGTTGAAATTGCTCCACTGACTGCATTCATGATGACAGGAATATTCTGTTGAATAATTGGAACAACTGCCTTGATAAGTTGAGGCAACATTGTCTGGATTGCCTCAGACATTCCTGTGATGACTGTTGAGATTCTTGGAATAAGTGTGCCAAGGACACCACCTTTTCCATCCTCAGTGATAAGTGTTCCAACAAAATTTTTTGCAAGTGTGCTGAAATCTGCATTTTCATCTGCCATGCCTGTCAACATATTCTGCCAAGCTGATTTCATTGAGTTTGTTGAACCCTCAATGGTTGAACTAGCCTCTTTTGAGGTTGTTCCCATGATGCCCATGTTCTTTTGAACAACAGAAATTGCATTTGCAACATTGGCAAATGACATATCATTTGCATCAATTGTGAATCCAAGTTCTTTCTGGACATCAGTCATTTTTGAGGCATCTGCAATGAGTCTTTGCATTTCCTCTTTTGTGCCACCATAACCAAGTTTGAGGTTGTCAAGCATGGTATAATTGCCCTTTGCAAAGCCTTGATATGTGTATTGAATAGAGGCAATGTCAGTGCCAAATGTATTGGCATTGTCAGACATATCTCTGATTGCTCTGTCTGCAATTTCAGTTGCTTTGGCAGTGTCTCCATCTAAAGATTGAATCAGTGATGCTGAAAAACCTGTGACAGTCTCCATATATTCATTTGCACTCATTCCTGCACTTGAAAATGCCTTGTTTGCATTATCCATGACAGTCTGTGCCATATCATCACCGAAAATCTTTTTGACACCGCCCTCTAACTGCTCAAACTCTGCATATCCATCAATTGCCTGCTTTCCAACATCAACAAAGGATGCTCCAAGTTGCTTGAGACCACTGATGGCACTTGTGATTGCCTGTGATGCCAAATTTGCAAGGACACCTTTCATGACAGTGAATCCCTCAGAGGCTTTCTCTGTCTTTTGACCCATATCCTCAATTGCCTGTGATGTCTGATTGATTGTGGTCTCTGCATTTGCAGTCTGGATTCTCATTTGATTGACTGCTTTGCCCTGTGCCTCATATGCTTTCTCACTTTTTGTGACTTCTTGAGACAAATCAGTGACCACTTTCTGTTGCTCTTGATATTCCTTTGAGGATGTGCCAAGAGTCCTGCCTATTTCATCAAGTTTTTGTTTTTCCTTGTCATACTCTGCAACTAACTGCTGATGTTTCTGCCCTGTTTTCTGATATTCTGCGGTCATTTCTGCAAGTTGACCCTTTAAGGTTGAAAGAGCAGACTTTTGTTGTTCCAGAGAGGACTTTAAATCCTTTGAGGCATTGGCAAGGTCTTTTGTTGACTTGTCACCTGCATCAAATGAGGTGGATGTGGCTTTCATTTCCGCTGAGACCACTTTCAATTGTTGCGTGATTTGTGACAATGCCTTTTTATACTCAGATTCACCTGTCAGCTTGACAGAGCCACCGAAACCTGCCATTTTTTCACCTCCTTAAAACCATTCTTCATCTTGCTGAGACTTGAGATGTGCCTCATGATAGGTCATATTGCCTTGTGTGAGTCTCATTTCAAAATCCCAATTATCTTTGTAATGTCCATAAAGCTTGTTGAACATTTTTATTGTCAATCTCCCTGTCTCTTTAAAGGAAAGACCAAGTTTTGCCTTTCCAATGAAATAAAGCCAAGAAAAGTCAATGACAGGCTCATACTCATCTTGGATTACTCGTTTTTTTCTTCATTCTTTGAACTTTCAATGACAGTCCGATTCATCTCAGCAGTGACATTGGCAAGACCAACCTCTGTGATGATTCTGCCAACCTGCTTTTTTGTGAGTGGCTTTATATCTGTGCCATTTTCCTCATTGTCAATGTCAATTCCCTCATTGAGCATTTCAGTGATGCCAAAGATGACTGCCTTTGCATCTGGCTCACCACTGAATTTGGCTTTTTCCTCATCAGATAAATCATCCCAAGGGATTTCATGCTTTTGCTTTTCATATTCTCTTTTGGCATACTCTGTGCCATCAGTCAGTTCACCCCAAACATCAATAGAGCCATATTCCTCTTGGATGGTCTCCATGACATTTAGGTTGAAAACTAGCTTGTATGACTGACCTTTATATTGGATTTCCCCATTAAAATCTTTCATCTCATTTCCCTCCAATATGAAAGGAGCGGACTAAATGTTCCGCTCCCTTAATCAATTATTCAATTATTCCCCCTCAGTCTCATAGACTGCATAGAGAGTCACATCACCTGTCACCTTGTAGTTGCCTGTGATGTCTGGGATTGTTGCGGTTGATGATGTATCCCAACCAATGAAAACCTCACCCTCTGGAGGAGTGATTCCTGTTCCATCAGAGACAGTGATTGTTGCTCCAACATAAGTGCTCACAGATGCAACTGTTCCAGAGCCACCATTGACATTGTATGTAACAGTTGCAGGAGTTGATGCTCCAAAGAAACTGTTCAAATATGCCTGTGCCTCTGCCATTGTGTTAAAAGTCTTGCTTGCAGACCATCTGCCATCAGCAAGTGCAGAAACCTGCCCCTCAATCTCTGATGTGCCAAATTCAAGAGTCTCACCCTTTGTGTCATTCTCCTGTGATGGCTCTGCAAATTTAACTTTTCTTAAAAACTCCACCTTGTACTTGTAGACTCCACCAACCATCTTTGTGATGATTCTGCCAAGACCTACATATGGAGCAAAGTCAGTTGCATTTCTCTCAATCTCACCATCTGTGATGGTATGACCAAGTAAAATTGCAAGCATTTCATCATTTTCATCATCAATGCCAAGAGTCACTGTGCCACTCTGGAATGATGTGTCTGACTCTGCAAGCGAATCATCTGCATAAAGACTTGCATCATTGTTTGTGATGTCAACTTGGCAAGAGATAGCCTTTGCAGGTTTCTGTGCAACACCATATGTTGCAGTTCCATCCTCCTGCTCTGTCAAAATACCGAACAAGAAATTTTTCAATCCGATTTTTGCCATTTCAGTTTTCCTCCTTAAAAATTGCAAAATTTAAGGTCTTATGATAATAACCTGTGTCAGTCTCAAAGAAATCTTGAGATGATCTGCTTGGTTGCCACACAAAACCATTGTTTTCTAGTACATCCTTTAAACTCTCAATAATGTTCAAAAAGTTGCCTGTGGAATAGACATCAAAATCATAATAATCAACATATCCAATCAACTCATCATCCCCACTGAGGGAATTGTTTGCATCCTGTTGCATATATGTGATATATGGCTCACCATGCCCCTCATAAAACATGAATGAGACAGGAATCACCACTCCATCCACTGTGAAATTTGCAAGGATTGATTCAATTAATTCATTCATTCCAATAATCCTCCACTTGCTTTCCTCTGTGCTTTGAGCATTGCTTGCTCAATATCACCTTTCTTGAAAGACTTTCTCATGAAAGGTTGCTTTGGAAATGGTGCGTTGCTCCTGCCATATTCAAACACATTTGCAACCAATGGAGCAGGCACAGTCTTTCCATCCTCATTCTGAAAATAACCATAAAAACCAACCTTTGTGTTGATGCCATCATCAGATGGTGTTTTATAGGTTTTTGTTATTCTCAGACAATCCATCATCTTTGAATTGCGGATGGCTTTTGGAACATTTGCTCTGATATTACTATTCACAACCTCTGCTCCTGCCTTGGTCATTTCACCAAAAATTTTCTCTGCATTCTTATCAATCTTTTGAAAATCCTTGATGATTTCAGTTGGCAACTGCATCTCAAACTTTGCCATCAGTGTGTGACCTCCTTGGCTTGGATTTCAAGTTCTACATTCATCTCATCCACATTGTTGATATATTGAATGGTGTAAACCTTGCCATTGAACTCAATCTCCATGTCTCGATTGATAACAGTCTGACTTGGAAATCTGATTGTGAAATTAGTGAATGCTTTCTCAAAATCTGTGTTGTTCTTGATGAGAGTCATGCCTCTAGTAGTTTTTACATGGGCATATGGTTGCAACACAAGGACTCTCTGCTTGGACTGAAACCCTGCGGAATCCTTGACCACTGTTGTTTGATATATGCTGATTCTTTTGTTGTACTTTCCTGCATTAATCATAATAAATTCACCGAATGCAGACCCAAGATGGATTCAACCACTCTGTTGACATTGTTTGAGTCAACATAAAGTGCTCGATTATCCCACATATCTTGGCACAGTATAAAGACAACTATGATGAAATCTTGGATATTATCCAAATCCTCCTCTGTCCTGCCTGTGTACTGCATGATATATGACTTGGCAACTGTCAAAAGTGTATTGAGAGTGTTTGTGTCATCTGTTGTCACTTCACTGATTCTCAAATAATCTGCAACATCTTGAGCAGTGATTTGACTAACTGCTGAAATCTGATTCATAATGTTTCCCCCCTTTTCTGAGGAGTTTGCCTAAACAACATCATGGATTTTATTCTCCTGTCTGTGATTCAGACTGAGACTCTGACTCTGATTCTGATTCTGACTCAGATGTGTCTGTGCTTGTTGACTCAGACTCTGGACTTGCTGAATCCACCCAAACTGCATGGAGAGTCACATTTTCTGTTGGTGTGTATGGACTTGACACATCTGGCTCTGTTGCAGTTGCCTCTGTTGCCCATCCTGCAAACTCCTTGCCCTCTGGAGCAGTGAGTCCTGTGCCATCAGAAAGATTGATTGAATTGCCTGCAATGACAGTCTGTGCATCAAGTGTGCCTGTGCCACCATTTGCATCATATGTCACAGTCAAAGTGCCAACATTGACTGTTGCAGATGCATATGTGCTCACATCATAAGAACCATTGGCAGTGATTGAAATTGTTCCTGTTGGAGTCACTTGAGTGTATGCCTCTGCTAATCCATCAGAAATCAACTGATTGCCAATTGAATCAGACACAGTTGCAATTGCTCCACAGGCAATTGATGTCAGTTCACCTGTTGAACTGTCACGCATTGTAAATGGAATTAATGCTTTGATATTCATTTTCTTTTTCCTCCTCTTGGAGATCTAGGTTTTTTCTCTGTCACTTTTTGAGGAGGAGTTTCACCTGCCTCCTCAATATATCCTGCCTTTAGTAAATCATTAGCAAGGGAGATGTCAGAGATTTCCCTCACATCTCCCTTTGCCATAGAGACAAGACCTGTGAAAGAGATTAATGCTTTATACATCATCTCTCATCACTCCTTTAATTTGATGCCATTTTAAGAACTGCCATCATCTGAGCATTTTCAACCTTTGAATCAAATTCAAACCAACCAATGACACCATCTGCGTGTTCATCTGCATATCTCTCTCTGAGAACTTGGATGTTGATGTTCTCTGAGAACTTGGTTGCAAGACCCTTGAAATCACCATAATAGATGACTCCTGCACCTGCACCGATTTCTGGCATATTGTCAGAAACATAGACAGGCTTTCCAAGGAGAGATGTTCCAAATGGGAGTGAAATATCATCCTGTAACATATATCTGCCCATGTCATCCTTTAAGAGTCTGAGAGCAGTTCTTGTTGCAGGTGACATGATCCACATTGCATTTGTCTGGAATCTGTCCTTGACTGCATCATGTAACTTGATGACCTCATCAGCAGTGATTGCATTTGTAGCACTTGCAGTCACAACATTTGTCAAAGTAGAAAGACCAAGAACCTTTGCAGTTGTTGGTGGCACTGCATCTGGATTTGCAGGTGTTCCAACAAGCAACTCATGCTCAATGAAACGTGCAATGTGCTCTGCCATTAAATCAACCACATGATCAACAATGTTGAACTGTGAGTTGTGAATGAGTGAGCGAGAAACCTTTGCAAGTGCTCCTGCAAGATAGCCTGTCAATGTCACATTGCTTGTGAACTGACCAACTGATGATGCAATCTGTGTGAACTCTGTCTGATAGCCAACATTGATTGCAGTCTCAGACTCATCATAGTATGGAATTGTGAGTGTTCCCTTGATGTTGTACTTGCTTGACTTCTCAAGGATTGGGCAAATGTCATAGACTCTGCGGATAATCTTATCAGCAATTGTCTGTGGAACAACTGCACCATTGTCCTCAATTGTAAGATTGGTGTCTCGTGTGTTCATGAGAGTATTGCGGATATATGCCTCAAATGCCTGTCTCTCCTGCTCCTCAATTGCTCTCTTTTCCTTGCACTCTCTGTCTGCCTTTACATCCACACTAACATCCTCCTTTGGCTCTGGATCTGGCTTTTTCTCAGAGTCACCCATCTCTCTGAAATCATCATCAAGCTTTAGAAACTCCTTAATCTTGCGGACATCATCTCTGATTTCTGCAAGTTCCTGCATCTCATCTGGAGTCAGTTCTCTCTTTTCTGCCTTGGCAGTATTCACAACTGTCTCTGCTCTTGTGATAAGGTCATTTCTCTTTTCCTCTTTTTCTTTTCTTTCTGCATCTGTTAAAAACTTTGACATGGCTTTTCCTCCTTAATTTTTCATGTCTCTGATGAGTGCATCTGCCTCATCATAGTTGATATTTTTCTCCTCAACAGTTTCCTGTTGTTTAGGCACATCATCTGTTTCCTCTGGCAATTCCCTCAGATGAATTTCATCTGAAAAAGTATCACCAAAGAAAATGGAACTCTCCTCAGACCTAACTGCCACAAGTGTTCCATCATAGGCAGGTGTCATTCTATTATCGAGAATTGAGACCTCATCCAAGACCATGTCTTTGACATCTCTGAGAGGAAATCCATCCTCATCCCTTTTGTTCTCAACTCCATCTTTGACATCATAGAAACCAAATGACCATCCAACAAGGTCTCCATTCCTTGCCTTTTGTGCAACCTCTGCATCATGGATTTTTGCCCTTGCATGGAGACCAATGTTGTCCTCATTCAATTCAAGAGTTTTGTCTCTTGTGCAGGCAAGGACTCTGTTCTCATCATGATTGAGCAAAAGTTTGACATTGTCTGCCCTGCCAAGTGCTCTCTTGAAAGCACCTTTGCAAATCCGCTCAATAAATTGACCCATTCTGGACATCAGAGGTTTAGATTTTCGCTCAACTGCGTTGACATACCCCTCTATCTCAACACAGTCACCTTGCACTCTAATTTGCATCTTTCCACCTCCTAATTACCACCAACCTTGCTCCAATCAGAGCCGTCAAAATAATAAACATCATTAGTGTCTAACTCATGGAATTTTGAATTGACTCCAATATTCTCTGTTGGCTTTGTGTCAGTGCTTTTTCCCTCAAGTTCAACATAACTTGAGTTGTGAACTAAACTATTTGTAATCATTTTTTCACCTCCTATGCATCTGATGAGTTTCCAGACTCATCAAATTCCTTTGCCAACTCATGTCCTATGAGCATATCTTGTGTTTTTTTCAACTCTGCCTCTTTCTGCTCCTCTGACTCATTTGAGCCACCATCACCAATATCACCAATTGTGTCTGTGTTTGGTGTGTAATAAATGTGTTTATTGGTGTCATATAAAACTGCTCCAAGTCCTACATTGACAACATCAAGACCCTCAATGTATTGCATATTTTCTCTCCTGCGAATCTCATTGAGTGTCATGAATCCTGTTTCCTTTGCAAGCTTGTATGCCTCATATCTCTCCTTGATTGAAACTCTGACAATCTCCTTAACATCAAATTCAAAGAAATGATTTTTCTTTTCTTTTTCAAGGAGCAGGTCTCTATTGAGAGCAGTCTCAAAGGCTTTGACAATTGGATAAATTGCCTCTTTGAATGTCCTCTCAAAATCATCTGGATAGATATGAAATAGTGAATTGATTTCATCCTGCAATGTTTTCTTGGACTCATTCAGTTGTGTCTCCACTGCTGAATTGCTTGCCTCTTGAAACTCTAGTCCATTATTTAAGACCACCACATTTTCATTGTTGTTGGCATAGAGATTTGCCCAAGCCTTTTTCAAGGTGTTGATTTCATCCTGTGCCAATTTTCGTTGAGATTTGAGGAATCCTCTTTTATTTCCTCCTGTTGAGACCATGCCCAATTGATAGAGCAGTGTTTGATATGCAGTCTCAAGTGCCTTGGACACCTCAACTGTCAGACCAACTCCACTTGCACCATCCTTGGTGTTTCTCAAAAGCTTGATAAACTGCCAAGGCTTATATGTGCCATACTCTTTTTCTTTGCCTCTTTCAAAGCCACCAACAAAAATCTCATATTGTTTGAAAATAGGCTCATAGACTTTCATGATTGTGATATATCTATCCTCAACATAAAAAAGTCCTGTCACATCATTCCTGTTTCTGCGTATGTAGCAATAACCACCTTTGCCAAGCAAAAAATCTGTGACCATTGCCTTTTTCATTTGGAATGCATCCAGAGTGTCACCTGTGTCTCCATTCAAAAGCCTGACTCTGTCATCCTTTTCAATCTCCTCAACCTTGCCATCCTTGTGTTTGTAAAGTTTGACAGGCATACAAGCAATTGAATTTGCAATGAAATCAACTGCTCCATTGACACATGGCAGTGTCATCACCTTTTCTCTTGTGATGGTTTCACCGTTCAAGAGTGCTTGCAGGAGCACATCATCAACAATGCTTGTATCTGGAGCAATCTGTTGACTTTCAGATGTTTCATCTCGTTTTTTTAGGAAATCAAACCATCCCATTGATTCTCTCCTTTCTTAAAATGTCTGAATCATGAAATCAGCTTGATTGAGGAAAACATCCTGTTCTAGCAGATAAACTGCATTTATCAAACTGACAACCATGTCCACCTTGCCTGTTGATTTTTTCTTGTGGACATAGGCATTTTTGTTTGTGTCATATGAACACTTTGCATTTTGAAAATTTATCTCAAGGAGTTTGTTTTCTGTGTATTGAAACTCATGAGACAATATTTTTTCCCTTAATAATTTAGTTGGTGGATGCAGGACTGATGAATGTTGTCTAATTTCAACCATGTTATATCCTGCCTTGCCATCTCTGCCCCTCTCAAGCTTTTGAGCAGTAGAAAGAGCATTCCATCTGTCATATCCAATAGCTTGAATTTGGACTCCATATCTCTCCTCAAGCTTGAAAATGAAATCCTCAACCACTGCATAGTCAATGACTTTGTCTCCACAGGCAATCAGCTTGCCTGTTTTGAGCATATCTCTATATCTGACCTTTTCAGAGGCTTGTTTCTCCTCAATTCTGCCATCTGGAATAAAGGCAAAGACCTCTGCAAGAATGTTGTTGTCATCATCCACAGTGACCATTGACACTGAGGTGTTGTCATTGGACTCAGATAGATCTAAACCAAGATAGACAACTCTGCCTCTCCACTCAATGTGAGCCACCTTGCACTCCTGCACCTCTTTGACATCAATATATGTCTCTGTTCCAGAGCCTTGATAAATGATGTTGCAGTGCTTGGTCACAAAATTTTCTCTTGCAGACTCAACTGCAATGGCATAGGCTCTTTTCTTTTTCAAGTCCTGCCATATCTCTGGAATCTCAAGTGCAACGGGATTTGACTGTTGCAAAATCAAATCATCTGTTTCCCATCCCTTTGTGTTGTCTGGCTCATAAAGGAGAGCAAATCTTGTTTCATCCTTTTCAATGCCATCAAGGACTTTCTTGGAATAGGCAACCTCATCCTCAAATGGATTGTCTATTGTGGGATATTTGGTTGAGATGATAAATCCTAACTTGTTGAGGATGTTCAACTGTCCAGACCTCATTGCATCAATGGCATAGCTTGTTGGCAGTGCTCCAACCTCATCTGCAATAAACACATTTGGCAATTTTCCATCCATCCTGCTTGTTGAATAGGACAGAGGAATATATTTGATTTGATTTGGGATAAACATGATATAATCCCTTAAAATCTTGAATCTCTTTTGGTCTTTCCACTCATACAAAAGAGGTGATGAGCGGATTATCTCTGAGATAGCCTCTCTCACTTCTCTTGACAGTGAGCCATCTGGAGCAACAGAATAAAACTTTGAGAATTGAGGCTCTGTCAAAAAAAGAATGATAAACAAGGTTGCAATTGTGAATGTTTTAAAATTTTTTCTGCAAATCTCAAGGAGTCCTGTTTCATATCTCCTCTTTTCCTCATTGTCTCTGTAAACTGTGCAGATAATTGCAGTGTAAAATAACCACTGATAACCTGTTGTGCAGTTATATAGTGATTGCCCTGCTTTCAAGCCTTTGGGCATATTCAAGATTTTGAGAATGTTTTCAACCTGCTTGACTTTGTTTTCATTGACAAAGTATTTTTTGTTTTTGCCCTCATAATCTTTCATGAAAACTCTCATCTGGAGTTTCACATATTTTGGAGTGGTCTTTTTCCTAACTGATTTTTTGCAATAGTCATATGCTTTATTGTTTACCATCCATATCACCACCATTGATGATGTCCATTAGTGGATCTATTTCATCATGAGACTCATTCACATCAAAACTCTTGAGGATTCTCAGCAGTGTTGCCACTGTTTTATTTGCAGAATCAGTTGTTCTGTTGAAATCACTCACCGCAGGATTGGAATATAAATTTTTTCTGCCTTTGACATACTCTTTTGTTACTTGGAGACCATCCTCCTCAATGGACTGTTTCAAACTCTCCAAAATCTGCAACTGCACTTGATACCTTTCAAATGTGGTCACAAAAAAATAGTTGGATTGGAGTCCAGACTCCTCTGCAAGTTTTAGAATTGCATCTGCTTGCTCCTTTAAATTCATTTTTTTCATATCGCACCCCCAAATTTTCATCTCATTCTGCGATTTGTGAAACCTCTCTCAACTTTTGCAATAAAAAAACACTGTTTTCACAGTGTTTGCCTTGGTTTTGTTATGTTTTGAGCCACTTTTCCAAAAAAATCATAGTAAATATTTATTTTTGTGACTGAAAGTGGCGTGTGGTCTTGAAATTGTTTTCAAAAAAATACAATTAAAGGTGGGGGGGATTTCCTCCCTAGCACCAACCAACAGGATTTTTGTTTTTTCTTGCTTTTTATGTAGCCAATACAAGAATCTTGTTAGTTTTTAAAGAATGAGTGACCACCTAGTCTCCATCCTCTCTTTGCTTTGCTAATAAAAGCAAATAATCAACATCAATCTTGCCTTTGTCAGCTTGTTTGTGATGCTCTTGACAAAGACAAACAAGATTGTAATTGTCCAAGAGCAGTGATGCATCCTGTCTCACCTTGATGATGTGATGAACCTCAATGTCATCATATGTGATTTTGCCCTCATCTCTGCAAACCTCACAAAGATGATTTGCTCTTTCTCTTATCTCCTCAGACTTCTGTGTCCAAGCATATTGACTTCTGAGTTTCCTTTCCTCTCTGTTCTTGTAGATGTCTTGTCCTGCATAACACTTGTGACTTGTGTCATGAATCTTTCCACACCTAGAACATGACTTGAACATATGCCCTCACTCCCTATATCTTGAGCCTCTGCCCAACATATATTTTGTTTTTATCTTTGATGCCATTCTTTTTCACAAGTGCATCCACAGTGGTGTTGTACTTTAGAGCAATGCCACTGAGAGTCTCATCTTTCTTGACCACATGGATTTTTGCCACCTTTGACTGCTCACTCTGTTTTGGAGGAGCAGTCTCTTGTGGTTTAGGAGAATTTACATCTATGAAACCATTTTTATTGGCTTTCTTGATGACTGTTGGAAAATCAATATATAGAATATTCTCATCAATGTTTTGTCCTGCAATCCTGCCTCTGTCTGTGTACTGCCACATATCAAATGCAGAAAAAGAGACAGATGGCTTTGCATTAGCACCTTGAACCCATTTGGCAACCCATTTTGTATAATACTTTAATCTAGCAACATCAATCTTGGTATTAAACCATGAAAGACTTGCATAGACACCAACATATAAATTCTTTGACTCTAAATAGTTGCAGAACTCAATAATTGCATTGGTGACACCATTCTTGTCCTTGCCCTGCCATCTTTCATCCTCAACATCAATATAGATTGGCATTTCAAATTGTTTGCCTTTTAAACATTTTTCGTAAAAGAATTTTGCCTCTGCAAGACCCTCTGCACTATTTCTGGCAGTCGAATAATAATAAACACCAACAGGAAATCCAATTGCCTTTGCCTGCTGATAGAATTTCTCAAAAGACTTGTCAATGTTCTTTGTTCTGATTGCTCCATTGCTTGAATATCCACCTCTGATGATTGCGAACTCATATCCTGCACCTTTAATCTGTGCAATAGTGAGTTTTGCTTGCCATTTGGAAATGTCAACACCTTTCATCATACTGATTCCCCCTATTTGCCTATAACATTCTTATATCCAGAGAATAGACCACAGGCAGACAATCCAAGAGCAATGCCAATGACTGCACTCTGCACCCATTCAAATCCAAATGCAAAATGGTAAACAAAAATTCCACTTATTAAACCAAGAGCAAGGTCAACAAGTGGAATCCATCTTTTTTCAAGTCCAAATCCTTTGACAATCTCAGCAAGTCCAATGATTAGACCCATCTGTGCTACAGGAGTCATCAAGTATTCAATTAAATTTCCATCCATGACCAAAACCCTCCTTTTTGAATCATAATTCTACAATTCAAACTATACATGGATTTTAGTCGCATTTTCTCGCATCTTTTATCCAAACCATTCTCTTGGATTTTCTGCATTAGTCATCTTTCTTTCCCTCCTCAACCCATTGAACCAACTTTTCTTGGCACTTTGGACACAAATCAAATGTTTTATAGTATCTGCTTGCCTTTGGTTGTAACTTGGTCATTTTAAACTTTGCCTCACCATTTTTCTCATAAACTTTGCCACATCTATCACACAACAATGTTTTCATTTTGCTCCTCCAATCTCCTTTTGAATCTTGTCAAGAATCCTATAAATCTGAGACTCTGAATAATTGAGAGACCTTGCAATTGCATATGGTCTTTTATTGTCAACATACCTCATGCAATAGATTAGATCTAGTTTGTCCTTGGATGCTCTCAACTCTTTTTCTTTTAGCTCGAGCAATTTTTCCCTGTCCTCTAAAAGTTGCCTTGCCTCTGCAAGTCTCTCATCAATCTGCTCTTTTTCCTTGGCAATCAAATATTCATCAAACCCATTGCCATATGTACCACCTTGAACTTGCACTTTGTCATATCTGATGGCATTTGGTTGAGTCTTTGTGAAAAGATTCTCTTTTTCTGTCAGAATCTCATTGTATTGAATTTGAATCTCAAGATATTTGCATTTATAGATTTCATAATCAATGTAAACTCCCCCCATGCAACTATTTCCCCCTTTTATTGTTGCTTATCAATGCTAGAGCCACTAATGTGATGCATATTAGTGCAGTAATTATCACTGATGTTGGCATTCTCTTTCACCTCCTTGTCATAGCAATCCTCACAGATGCAACCTTTTCCTTTGCCTAAATAGACCATAGGAGCATTGTTGCACCTGCACCTTGGACATATATCACACATGATTCATCTCCTCTTTGGCTTGTAGCCATGTTTCAATGCACCTTTGTTCTTTTCATGCTTTTGAGAACTGCCCCAATTCAATTCATTGATTTGTTTGTTGAGAACATCCTCCAGATGCATCCTGTCCTTTTCTGCATAATGCCTCTTTTTGTAATCTGCATACTTTTCACAAGAGCCATGACAGGCAATGTGCCTCTCTGGACAGTCCTTGCAAGGTGATGGAATCCATTTGATGTTCATTGCTCACCTCCCAATGATTTTTTTCTGTGCCTCTGGCTCAAACTGAGAACACTCAATCCTTGCAGTGAAAAATGGATGAGTGATATTAATATTAATCTCCTCATACTTGCTTTTTGCCTCACAGACTTTCTTATGAATGCATCTGTCACATGGTTTCTCTTTTGGTAACATAACTTTTTCCCCCTTTTTGATTATTTGACTATACGTTGTTTGAAAATCTCCCAAGCACAATCATCACAGACATATATGTGATAATATGTGCCATTGGCTCTGAGCATTGTCAGTTTGGTTGTATGCCTTTCCATGCACCCATCACATTGACAATACCCAAGCCAACCTTTCAAAAATCTAATCAACTGAGCCTCCTTTCTAGTTCAAAAATGCATCATTTATTATCTTTTTAATTGATTTTTCAATTTCATCATCTGATGGTGTTCCTGCTCTCAATACATCACAAAAGTCATCAACATCAATGAGACCTCTCAAAATCATTTGTCTGGCAATAGACAGTGACAATGACAACAAATCAAATCCTCTGCCATCCAAGTGCATCTCAACATCACCACTGTCATACATCTTTGCAATGATCTGTGCAGAGTGCTTGTTCTCATCCATTTTCATTCTCATTCCCCTTTTCATTTTTGATGATTTCCTCTCTGATATGCTTTGCATATTCACTGAGAGTGTTATATTTAACTGCTTTGTCATAACAGAAATATCCCTCTTGAATTTTGTCAAGAGGTTGTCCTCTCAACTCTCTATTATCAAAATCTCCCATGACTTTTCCTCAATAACCAAAATAATGGTCTCCAACTATATATGCAGGCTCACAATATGTGTTATAATTGCCTGCGGTAAAGAAAAGGATGTCCTCATCCAATCTTTGTCCATACAATTCCATTTTCACTGCCTCAAAAGTTTCCTCAGATGGCTCTGTGATTGCATCCATTGTGCCATCCCAATAAGTAGTGAAATGATATTTCTGTGAGATAACCCCCTCAATGGTATCTGGAAACCTTGGTGATTCAACTCTATTTAGAATCACATCTGCAACAAGCCTTTTGCCCATTAGGTCTTGATTGCCTGCCTCTGCCTCAACACAGGTTGCAAGGATTTCCAGAGAATCACAGAACTCCTCATTTTCAAGGTCAATTTCTCCCACTGAAACCTCATCAACATTATTTTTTATCACTGTCGGTTTTTTATATACCTCTGTGACCGCCATATTATGTCCATTTTCGCATTTTAATAGTTTAGGCATACTTTTTCCCACTGACATACTTTGAAAGCCTAGAACACCCATAAACGCAAGCACAGATAATGCCTCAATTTGTTTTTTCATCATCTCT
>Ga0326513_10000956_pt1 | contig 23868 bp, 25 predicted proteins | sample 2_2465_0518_D_FD_203654 | JGI IMG/M metagenome (GOLD analysis project Ga0326513, IMG submission 203654) | Bovine rumen microbial communities from UC Davis, California, United States - 2_2465_0518 | ecosystem: Host-associated > Mammals > Digestive system > Stomach > Rumen | place: USA... | reverse complement strand
TAGAAAAAAGGTTTGTCTCTCTTACGTATCGCGAAGTCACCACCTTCTTTCTTACATCGGTTCTGCCGGGATATACGCATCAAGGGCAAAGGGCCTGCATAAAAATTCCAGTACATCCAGTTCTGTTTCAATTTCTTCCAGTCCCTTTACTGGAGTGCCCTTTGCATATAGAAGCAAATCATAAATGGCGGACCATAGTTTTTGTATGATGTGAACGGGATCATTCATAATCTTCCCCCGTGATCAGAGAGTATTCATCTTTTGTGATCAACCTGCCAACAACGTTGCGAACCATGCCCTTTGTCCACATACCATAATCATAATAATATTTTACCTTGTTATAACTCCTGCTCATCTTCTCCCCCCTCATCAAACGGGATTTCCACATCTGTCATCGCCGCCAGGTAATCGATCAAGGCGCTCTGCTCGGCGACCTTCGCCTTTAAAGTCTTTAATTCTACCTCATCGTTGATTGCCATTGTTCTTTTGTTCAGTTTCGCCATTTTCTGAATCCCTCCAAAGATTTTTATAGTACTCATCCATTCTTTTCAACAGATTGTATGAGTTCCCGTAAGAGGCATGGCTCTTCCACGAGTGATAGCATTCATCAACTTTAGCCCTGCTAATAAATCCTTGCTTTGCTTTCTGTGCCATTCGGGCAAGCTTTTGCCTCTCATGCTTAATATTCTTCGGATCAAGCGTCGTGACTATTTTCCCGGTGGCGGTAACGCGATAGTTGAATCCGAGAAACATGAAACCGTCTGACAGCTTCGAGATCATTGTTTTCTTTTTGTTTGTCTCAAAACCAAGGTCTGTCAACAGAACCTCGGCCTCCGATAATATGTGGTTTAAAACTTTTTCATCCTCGTGTAAGACATAAATATCGTCCATGTATCGAATATAATATCTTGCGCGGCATTTTTCTTTTATAAAATGGTCCAGTCTGTCTAGCAACGCGATACCGGCAATCTGCACCATCTGGCTTCCGGGATTGTATCCCACACTCCCGGAATACTGTGTGTCAAGAACGTCTGCAACCATTTTGTAAATATCTGGTTTCAGGCGTTTTGCAAACATTTCTTTTACCTTGTCATGCCTCATATTCGGATAGTAACCCTTTATATCTATATGAAGCACATAACCACCTTTTGCAGCAAAGTGTTTGATGAACTGTTTTATTCGTTTTCTGGCGAAGCTAGTGCCTTTTCCTCTCTGACAGGCGCAATTATCATATATAAAAGACCTTGTGGTTTCTGGATAGACACTATTGTCGTTCAGGCTTCTCTGGTACACTCTGTCCGTGAATTGTATGCTTAGCCCTTCTCTTCTTTTGGGATAGGTGATAGTGATAGGTCTTGGCTTTCCGTTCTTCCACTTCCCGTTTTTTATATCCATTTCCATTTTCATCGTCTTTTCGACGCCGTTCAGACAGAAGCTTATAACCGATGGTTTCCAGCCTACGCTCTTCCTGCATTTTTTCATGGAATCAAACAATTCATCTGCGTCTGTGATTTCTTCTTTTCTCATATATTTAAAAACACGCTGATAACGCAGTATACCTTTGATACCGCGTGTCGTGCCGTCGTTGTTTAGCTTTTCAGCAGGGATTTCGGCTCCTTGTGTTCGTTTTGCCAGTCAGTCGTCACTATGTGATGATTTTATTGCCGGCCTTCTTGCACAATCGGGGCGAACCTATTCGCATTGCTCGCGTTGTTGTTGTTGACATACCCGCCCGAGTTCATGTACCAGGCGTTGTTCGCGTTGCCACGGTTCGCGGAACGTAAACGGACGTTCTGAGCTGTAGCCTGTGTCCCAAGTTTTTATTGTTTCAAAAGATCCCCATACCTTTTCTGGTCTGCCTCGTGCCACTTTCGTAAGAGCCCGCGGGTTTCAATTGTCATCGCCGCCCAGTATTTCACTTTCTTGCCACGTAGATGGTAAAGCATTTTTGCCAGCCCAATCAGCCCGAGTAGCGCGTTGCATTTTGAAATAGCAAGCAGCTGCAAGCGCCTCCTGGTAATCCAGTCGTCGGGAATTTTCACCATGATGTTATTTGCTGTCCATGCGTCTTTATAAATCTCGACTGAGGTATTTACGATCTCTTGTGTGATATGTTGATACTCCGGTAAAAATATTTTCGGATTTGCGCAAATCGTGATTGTATGCGCAGCAAGCTTAGCCGCGCGATCAACCGCATAAAGCATCCTGTTTGGCGGTGTATCAGGTACATTGCGTTGTCCTACATTAACAGACATGTTTCCTCCTTCCACAACCCCCGGCGCAGGTGTGCGCCGGGGATGATAGGATTAACCGATGAACACAAGCGGGGCGAACCTATACGCATTGCTCGCGTTGCCGTAGTTGACACACCCGCCCGAGCCCATGGACCAGGCGTAGTACGCGCTGCCACGGCCCGCGGAACGTAAACGGACGGCCTGAGCTGATGCGTGGTTTTCTACCGCATAGTGTTTTAACGCGTCGCTGACATGATTGCTTCCGGTGGCAAACGGGGTTTCTGTGCCCAGTGCCTGTTTCCAGTAGTCATGGGCTTCGCCTTCGCCCTGGATCTGCGGAACAATATATGCCTGTTGCAGAGATATCAGAGAAACTCTGTCGTAGGTGATTTCTGCGTTTCCGCCATCCTGTACTGTATTCGCATAAGTTACGGTCTTCACGGGCACAAGTGCCGCCTTCATGCCTTCTGGCAAGCCGGTCAAAAATCCTGGTTTTGTCGCAAGCTGATCCGGGCGGATGTCCCACTCATCCTGAGGTTCCCACCATTCCCCCGCTGCAGCATCAGAATTCAGATACTGCCTAATCGCGGAATGCGCCCAGTTATTCCATCCGTATCCGGTCTCCTGCATGCTGTTAAGGTTTCCGTTTCTTGTGCTTAAGGCAAGCGTTCCCAGATTTGTTCCAGACGCTCCGCTCGATATGTTGGCGACTTCCAGCTCTGTAATTCCGTCAGCGGCAAATACGTGCACCTGCCAGGTAGACGACAGCGTATCTGGCATTTGGTAAAAGCCAGCAAGCCTGCCCCCCGCCGGAACTGCTTTTGTTAGTGTGAAATTCCACGATGTGTCTGCAACGGCGTCTTTAGTCCCCCAGCTTGCGCCAAGAGTCACGTAGTATGTTCCGGCGGCTAATCCAGAAGGGCATTTTAAAAACGCTCTCTGGTGGCTGAATTGTACGCCAAAAGAATGAGCGTATACATTCTGCAGCCACATACCAGGTAATGTAATCCCACCCTCGGTTTCTACAGATTCGAAGTGGTTTACTCGCCATGGGTTGTCATAGGACCTGTTCAGCGCTGTGTCTGTCCATGGTTCTGTGATCGTATCACCAATATTGTACTTTCCCGTCTTCCCTGTACGCATATCGTTGGCGATTTCCAACCAGCTGATATCTTCCCTGGCCGCCGCGATAGAAGCTGCCAGGTCATCGGTGATCCCGTACAGATCATTAAGGCCCACCTGTACGGTCTTGTTTGAGCCGTTGACGGTGATCGCCTGTTTTTCCACTGCGTACCTCGACAGCACATTTACGGGGATTTGCTTACCCTCTACAGTGTCAAAACCAACCACACCCTCGGAACCATTAAGAGAATCCAGAGTTTCAGCGGTTAGATCTTTAACATATACATCTGAGATATCTGCCATATAGTCCTCCTACTTTAAGATTTATAAACTACATACCGTTTTCTATCTGGAGTCAACAAGCGTCTGTTTCTTGCGTCCAGCAGATGAGCGTCGCTATAAGTTGTGAATACCATTTGCACCTCGCCAGAGAAGCCCATGCTGTCCAACTGAACTGTAAGGGTGTATCCATTTCCCAGATATTCCACGCCTTCTTCGTTCTTTTTCCAGTAGGTGTACCATTCCGGAGGGTAACTTTTGGTAACATCTTCACCAGACTTCAGGACTCTCGCGGTAATCAGAGCTGTACCAGCTTCTTCATTGACAGACTCGTAAGGCTCCCATTGCAGAATCCCATCGGTTACTGTATGTATTTCCTTTTTGGTTTCCGAGATAGAAAGCCGCAGCCCATCAACGCCGGTTTCTATATCCGTAAGGCGCTGTTCTGTTTGTTCGACACTTTCCTGGATTTCCGTGATTCCATCTGACAGAGCCGCAACGTCAGCTGCTATCTCCCCGGCGTCAGCGACAACTACAATACTCTGTGTATCTAATGTGTTCCCGGTTGAATCGAGAAGCACGCACCGGAGCCCTTCTACTGTTGGAGCGGATATAGTGTATTCAACATGTGTTTCCCCTGAAGATGATCGATACTTCTCTACATAATCCTCGTTATTTACGGTCTCATAAATAACAAAAACGCCTTGATACGCAGAAGCTGTTCCGTCGTTGATCTGGATTGCGGAGAATTCGATTCTTTCAGGCAGGAGAGCTCCGTCTGCTTTCCGTTTTACGACAAGCGCCGAAGCGCTAAGGGAGTAGGAAAGCCCAACGCGCCCGTCCGGCGCTTTGCTGATGGAGAAACGCTTTGTCACATGTGCTGCGCCGACCGCTATTGTAACCGCCCCTCCGGATGGCATGAGCAGCCTTGCCCCGGTTGGTAAAAGGAGGTATCTGCGCCTCGTTCCGTAACCCACATCAAAATCAACATACCCGTCATTTGTGGACATACCGGTTACTCGATATGTTCTGGTTGCCTGATCCCATGTGCCGGAAACTCCTTCGGAGGGAACGGGCGTGAATGCCGCCCTGCCAGATACATCCGTGTCGCCCATAACCGCTGTTACAGTAGTGACGCAGTCTGACCAATCTCCGCCAGCGCCGTCGCTGTATGTGTGTACCACGTGGGCATCATTGGAAAGGAAAACCCCGAAGGCGTCCAGCGTAGATATTCCCTCTATCGCCGTCAGAGCCGCCTGCGCCGCCTGTGCAGATTGTGCTGCGGATGTCGCAGACTGTTCCGCGGTGGATTTTACCTGGGCATAAACCTGCGTAAGGGTCTGACCTTCCTCGTCAAAATAAACAGAGGAACTTTTCAGACCACCAATACTATTGATGGAACCGATCACAGAGGAAATATTCAGTTTATTGGCTGAAATACCGTCGTATCCACTCCCGGCGCTTTTTACCATTCTGTCGACTATCAGGCCGTCGGAAACCGCCGAGGGTTGAATGCCGTTTGCATTTATCAACTGTCCGTTGCCCGTCTCGTCATAAAGCGTAAAGGTGAAGTCCCCTGTTGCATCCCTGCCGATCTGGATCCTGACAACGCCGTCATCGTCTTTGATTTGCAGCAGACTTCCGTCAATAAGGAGAGAACCATCATCTGACCCGACGGTAAATCTGTCTGTACTGATATTTCCGGCAATCAGATCACTTACAGAAAGCACGTTTATCAGGGCGGATCGTAACATAGCAGAGTCGATAGTGGCGTTGTCGGCGGTCAGATGAATGATATCCGCGCTTGTTGCTGCCGCCGTTCCGGACAACAAAGACCTGATATTTGCTATATCTGCGGATAGGCTTCCGATAGAAGCTGTCGCAGCAGAAAACACACCTGTTTCAAGCGTGCCTATCCTGGCTTCCAGGGCTGTGAGGGTTCCTGTCTGCAGATCCTCAAAATCTCCCTCTATGGCCGTCAATCGCCCCGTAGCGGCGCTTTTAAACGCAGCGTAATCAGCATTCAGTGTATTGAAGTTCGCCACCTGCCCGTTGAATACCGCCGCTGTCACATAATTCGCGGAGACTTCGTCCGCATCAATCTTTCGGGCAAGAATCTTTTCAGCAGCAATCAGCTGTGCGGTCAGTCTGTCTACAGCCCTGATTGTGGGGCCTTTGATGTCGACGTCCTGATCTGATTCCGGTGCGCCTGTCCCTTCAATCTCCATGGCGAGGCCGCCGTCAAAATCAAACACAAGAGATGTGACCGGAACCCTATACCCTGTCTCGCCTTCATATATTGTCAGGATGTCTCCCGGTTCTACCGTTGGGTCCCCCATCGCCCAAAGGTTCCCCGGGCGAAATTTAAAGGATGAACCGAACGAGCGGAACACAAGATCAAGATCATCCTGTGTCATAAAAGGATTTTCGATGGTGATAACCTGTTTTGTCTCGTTCCCTGACAGAAGATATACGGGTTCTTGTCCGCCGTCCTGGCTGTCTTGCGTGCCAACCATGCACTTAATGCCGCTAAGCTCATAGTCGTATTCCGACCTGGTAAAAGGATCCCAGTATCTCCCAAATGGGATACTTGCTCCATAGCTGGCATAGCCTTTAAAGCAAAGATTCCCCGTGCGGTCTATTGTGGCGAATTTTCCAAGACGTTGCGCGATATAGGAGACAACCTCCCTGCAGGTATAACCAACGGGGGCGGAGCCGAATGTCACTTCCTTGCCTGGCAAGTTCACCGGTACTCCTGTAAGTGTGCTTATTTCCGTCAACAGGTTGTTGGAAGATGTTGGATAAGTCAGCGCTGAGAAGTAACTTCGTTCCAGTTTGATCATCCGATCATAAGCGGTAATTGATACATCCTCCCCGTCCACTTCAGGGCGGTCGCATGTAAATAGCCCCATCGGCAGCCACTCTACCGCCGGTGTGGCTTTGGGGCGAATGTAAACAGAAATTTCTGCCTTTGCCAATACAGGAGCTGGCAGCCGCAGTGTCAACTCTATATAACTTGCCACTGCGCCGCCAATCGTAAAGCGGGACTCCCCGAAGGTTCCGCCCTTGTATTGTATGGCCATCACCGCGGCATCAATGACGTTACCGTCTTTGCGGAGCTTCACCTCGAATGTCCTGCCGTTTTTGACAACCGCCGCCTGGAAGGCTTCTGACACCTGGTACATGGCCCAGCCTCCTTTACTCTTCGATCAGCATCGACAGCGCATCCAATTCGCTTACCGTCAGGGCATCATACCGGCTGTCTGCTTCTACCGCCTCCAGATAGGAGAGCGGGAATTTAAACAAATCTACGTCTGTTTCCGTTTCCAGAAGCTCCCGGAATTCCGCGTTGCATGCCTTTTCATTCTCTTCCGTCATCTTGAAGACGTTTTCCGTAACAATCGGTTCCCCTGCTTCATCCTTGTCGGCGTACTTCTTACAGAGCTTGATTCTCTCTTCGTCCGCTATATTTCGTTCCCGGGAAAGCGCCGCGAAAGATTTGTTGATGGCGTAACTCACCCTTACCGGAAGGGACTTATTTCTGATTGACGCGATTGCGTCTGCTGCAACAATCGCCTGCCTTACTGTAATTTTCATCTTGATCTCCTTATTGTTCGATCAGCTGGACCTGCACGCCCTGGTAGGTGGAAACACCCTGTACATAGCTGTATACGGGGTAAGATGGGGCATCGGAGTAAAAGGTTTTCGTCACCGCCGCGCCGCCCACTTCTCTATATGTGACATTGAAAAAAGAGGGGGCGACGGCAGCGTCTATAAACGCTGCCTCGCTCTGTGACAGTGGCGGCCAGGTGATCGTCAGCGTGGTTTTATACGCAATGATATCCCCCAGCATAGTCCCGTCACTTCCGCGCCCCGTTTTCTTCGACCATATCTTTTCGTGCTTTATGTCCAGCCCATTCTTTTTGGGTTCAGGCATTGCCTGCCCTCCAATGTATAAGCTCGCCATGTCACCACCTCCTTACGATGGCAGGACCGGCGAGCCGTTTGCCTTGCTCATCTGCCTGATATCTTTAATCACTTTCCGGCTGACTTCTTTTCCATCAATGGTGAGAGTAATGTAAACCGGCTGATTGTTTCCGGAGCCCTGGCGCTCACCTGCTGTGAGCATTGCATCAAGTACACCTTGGCGGATACCATCTACAATCTGCTCATTATTCGCGACAACGTTCCGGTTACCCATCTTACCCATGGCCTCGATTCCATTTTCATTTGCCACGAACATTTCGCCATCTTGCGGGAAGCCGCCCTTTGCATACCACTGGACGGAAAACCTCGGCGTGTTGATCACACCACCGCTCCCGTTCGGATGCTGATCCCATCCACTGATATACATGTGCGGTGTCTGTATATAGGCGCTGCGGAATCCGTTGGCTAGCTCATCCCCCGCGCGCCGGCCGATGTTATTCAGTTCCCACAAATCGAAGGGATTAAAGTTGCGGAAAACATTGTCAATCTGCGTTCTGGCAGACTCAAACGGCGTTACCAGGTAGTTCGCAGCCTGTTCCGCAGCACGCCCGATCGCCTGTGGATCCAGGGCTGTCTGAATCGCTGAAGACATTCCGCTGAATTTCGCGGCAATCTCGGATGCAGTATTGCTGAATTTCGCTATACTGTCATCACTGATTCTCTGGAAGATATTGAGTATCTGCGATGGATTTACCGCATTTTCCACAAGCTGTCTGGTCTCGTTGAATTTCGAGCCGATATCAGAAGCAGTGGAATCAAACCTGGAAACAATATTCGTTTCGAGGTCTTTGAAGTAATCCGGCAGCTTATCCTCATCCACCACCTCTTTGACTTTATCTCCAACAGACATGAAGTATTCGCCAATGTCATCATCGATACCCTTAAATTTCTTTGGGAGCACTGTCGCTATTGTTTCGAACTTCTGGTAGAGATCATCCCGAAGCTTCTTCACCCACTCCATGGATCCGCTGTAGATAGATGCAAAAGCCGTATCGACGGAAAGACGGATATCTTCCCACTGTTTTGCGGTATCCTTATTGATTGCGGCATTGGATTCCGTAACATCCTTCTTCATTGAGCCGGATTTGTCATTTACTGTTCCGGACGCCTCGGTGATGTTATCCTTAGCATCCTTCTTCATCTTCTCCCAGTCTTTGCCGGTCTTATCCTTTGCGTCGCTGGTAGCGTCTTTCAGGCCCTTCAGCGGTTCCTGGCCAGACTCAACAGCCCGGTTGATATCTTCCATGCAGCTTTCAACCTGCCTGTTAAACTCGCTCATGTCCGCGGACATATCGGTGCTTGCAGACGATGTGGTGTCCTTCAGATCCGTCACCGTACCTTTTGCATCATCATAGCTGGAACTTACGCTGTCCATCCACGAACTGCATGCCTCGCTGAATGCGCTCAAAGCGGAGTTCATGTCGCCTGTAGCTGACTCCGTGGCGGTATTCATTTCTCCGATAGCGCCTTTTGTGCTGTCAAGGGATTCATTCACGCCGTTAAGGCTTCCGGAGACGGAGGCTTCGCAGTCGCTTATTGCATCGGAAACGGCAGTGCTTGCTTCTTGAGTAGCATCAGCCATTGCCGTGGAGGCATCGCCGGTTCCACCCAGAGCTTCGATTAAAACATCAAGATTGACATTCGCCCGATCACAGGCTTCTTTCAACTCATCCGGACCAACACCGGCTCGCTGACAAGCACGCATGAAATCATCCAGCGCATAAGGAGAATTGACTGCCTCCATCCTCATATTGTTTATGGACTGATACAGCTCCGTCATTCCTTCCTGAGATACATTGCTCGCCGTTTCCCCCAGCGCGTCCGTTGTTCTTTCGAGATCTGACAAAAGCTGATCCAGTTCTGGCAGATTTTCTTCAGTGAACTCTTTCGGAACAAACATTGCATCAACAGCAGCTTTTGCCGCGGCCGTGACTTCATCCCAGTGTGTAGCGAGAAGTACTATACCTGTTACCACCGCCGAAATCCCCAACATAATCGGGTTGATACTGCCAAGTACAAGCGAGATACCGGAAACGACACCGCCCGCACCGGTGAGCATGGCGACAATTCCGCTCAGGGCCGATGTGATTGCTCCGATGATGCCGGCAACAGTATTCGCGCCGATCCAGACCGCAACGAAGGTTCCAGCCACTTCAACAAACTTGCTGAATCCCTCCTGGTGCTGGCTGATCCAGTTGCTGAGCCCCTGCAGTTTCTCTGTGATCCACTGCATAACAACAATCAGAGCAGCTCCCGTTTTCTCTGCAAGCGGTTTAATCACATTGTTCCACAGGGGGGTAAATGCGGGTTCCAGTGTCTGCAGAACAGAATTGATCACGTCCAGAGCTGAGCCAAGCGCTTCGAGCGCCGCGGGTAAGCCTTCCTCGATTGTCCATTTGCCAAGAGGCAAAAGAACATTTTTCCACCCATCTGCAAGCGCACCTGTGATAGTTTCCGCAATCGGGTCAAGCTTCTCTGTCAGCTTTCCAAAGGCTTCAAAGATAGGTCCGAAATCGAGGTTTTCCGCCCATTCCTTTGTACTTTGAACGATGCCGTTGAACTTCTCGAGGATCGTATTCACAACCTTCAGGATTCCGCGCCAGATACGCTTTCCACTGTCGCCAGCCTCCCAGCCCCTCTGAATAGCCTCAACAAATCCACTGATTGTGTCGTGGATCCCGGTCACGATCTCCAGAATGTTCCCCATGATCTCTTCTCCAAGGCCGCCTTCTTGCCATGCAGCCTTGAAAGCCTGGCCGATGGAATTTAAAAGCCTGAAGATACTGGAAATCAGTCTCGCGATGGAGTTGATGTAATCATAGCCACGATTGTTGTCGTTCCAGGCATTTCTAAACGCCTGGGTAATAGAGCCGATGATGGCATGGATAGTTTCGAACAAGGTCAGGATGGAGCGGATCATATCCCTGCCGTATCCGTCGGAGAATACCCTTCCGAAATCACGGGTAATGTCTCCTATCAACCCAAAGATTGTAGACCACATCCCCATGATGGATGTGAGGATCCTGAGACCGAACCCGTTGTCATTCCATACTTGTCTAAACGCTGTTGCCACCTGTCCGATGCTCTCAAGGATATTGCGGATCACAATCAGAATGTTGTGGAGCATTGCCACACCAGTATCTGATTCAAATGCGCGGCCAAAGTCGCGGGTGATATCTGCGATCAGATTCAACACATCCCCCAGTGAGTTAAGGAGCGTAGTAAATATATCCAATCCAATGTCATCCTGATTCCACGCCTTGCGGAACGCATCAGATATTTTCTTGATCGTCCGGTTGATATTCGTCAGCAATCGCAGGATCGCTGATGCGGCCTTGGTTCCTGCGGGGGACTCCCAGGCCTTTGCAAAATCTCTTGCGATGGCAGCCAACGTCAGGTTGATGGATTTGAACATGGTGAAGATGGAAGCGACGTACTTATAGCCCGCGTTGTTGTCGTTCCAGGCTCTGTCAAACGCCAGAGCGATAGCTCCTATCACATCCAGTATTTTGCTGATCAGATTGAAAAGGCTTACCAGCCACTCAAAGCCATACCCCTCTGTGAATACTCTGTAGAAGGTCTTTGCTATATCCGTGATAAGCTGTTTGACTCTTTCCAGGGCTCTTTTGAAGGAATCAATGACTTTCTGGCCGTTGGCCTCCCAGGCTTTTTTAACCACATCAAGAAGGTCTTTTATGATCTTCTTTATCTTGTCTGCGAGAGCCTGCCATTTAGCCGCTACAGTCCCTGGCTCAAACATCTGGGACGGGCTTAGCTTGTTGTCGTCGTCATCGTCGTCATCATCATCTTTATCTTTGTCATCAGACAGTTTATTGATTCGGTCAAAGCCCATGAGCTCCCGCTCAAGTTCTTTGGTCTCTTTCTTCGACTTCTTCGCTTTCTTGCCCTGGTTCTCAATGCTTTCCGCGTAATCCTCTGTGACCGCTTTGGCCTTCACGTAAGGAACACCAGTGATCGCAGACATGAGCTGCCCGACTGCGTCTGCGCCTTTGATCACAAGCTGAATCAGCTGATTTAGTGCAGGCGTGATCGCTACCAGAACGGGGGCAAAAGCAGAAGCGAGAGAGTTTTTCAGCTGAATCAGGGAACTGTGCAGCGTTGTCAGGGACTGGTTCAGTTGTCCTGCCTTGTCATACTGGGCGAGGTTATCCAGGCCTTCTTTGATGGCACCGCGAACCTTATTGAACAGAGCAAACAGCCCGCGGATACCCAGGCCGTATCTGAGCAGATTCTTTACAATGCCCTTTGCCCCGTCCAGAGCGCCAGAGGATTTTTTAACCTCAGAGCTGAATAGTTTCAAACGGGGAATGCCTGTAGCAAACCTTTGAATGAGTGACGCGAATGCACCGGACGCCTTTCGGATACCGGTCAGCATCGTGGAGAATCCCTTGGATAGGCCAGACAAGGAAACCTTAATCGCCGCAATCAACGTTTTCATAGCGCGGAAGCTTTCGTTCTCGCGCCTGGTCACCGATTCCACTGCCTGCCCACTGGACGCAAGTTCCTGCTTGCGCTCTATCAGCTCACCAATTCGGGCTCCCAGATCGCCAGCCTGCTCTTCCATCTTTATCCATGTCGCAGTTTCCTGCGTATCCTTGCCGCTTTGCCGAAGCTCTTCCATGGCGGCATTCAACTGCTCAACCTTTGTTCTTGCATCCTTTGCCTCAACACTCAGCTTACGCATTTCCGGCGTGGGTTCAAGGGCAAGGTGATTATCCTGCGCATTCTTCTGGTGCTCCCGGTACATGTCCAAAATGCGCTGCATGCGGGCAAGCTGTGTCGTATATCGATTGATTGCATTGGTCGGTTCGATTGCGTTGCCGCCATTTTGCTCAGCCAACGCTAATCTTTCTCTGGCTTCAGCTAGTTTTTTGCTCAAACCTTCAACTTCCTTTTCTGTAGCCCGTATTTTTTGGAGCAGATTTGTGTAATATTCGGAAAGTACGTAATCATTGCCGCTTTTGCTAAGCTTTTGCTGCTTGGCTTCCAGGTCATCAAGTTTCGATTCGGCAGCGGATAATTGTTCGGTCAGCTTTTGGTATTCCTTTGTGTGCTCGGTCATGCCGCCGCTTTTCTTCAGCTCATCCATTTTTGCCGTAAGCCCCGTCAGCTCGCCCTGCGCATCGGCGAGCTGTTTCTTGATGTCTGTAAAGGCTTTTGTCTCAACTTTGCGCCCCATGGCGACCTGAACCTTATTAATCGATTCCCTTATTTTTTCGAAGCGCGTCTGTTCTTTCTTCAATTCGGCCTCAACGGCTTGCGTGTGCACCTTTGTGAGGCTGGCGGCCTGAGCCAGAGCGGCCTTATACTTAGCAACGTCCGCCTCAATGGAAACCTTCAGTTTCGCAATTGCATCTTCTGCCACATCATTCACCTCCTTCCATCATCATTTTGCGCCTTGCGGCAAAAGCCTTTCGGCTGTTCTTCGTATCTTCCATGGCCTTTTCGAGCTCAGCCTTTTGAAACCGCTCCTTCTCTTCTTTGAAAAGTTCCGGTTCGTAGTCCCATGGCATGAGCGGCTTCTCGTTCTTTTTCAATCCGAAATACATGCTGATCATGCTGGCAAGCATCAGGCTGTCAGATACGGCTTTTTTTCTTTCCTGCTTTGCTTTGCGAGCCGCGCTTTGCAGGAAGTCTACAATTTCTCCGTAAGAGAGCGACCAAAACTCATCGGGTGTCAGCCCAGCATCTATGGCTGGCTCGTAACACTCTGAGATGAGTTCCGAAACTGTTACTTGCCGGACAGGCCCGTCATGATGTCCTCTTCGTTCTCCCGAGGGAAAAAACCGGATACCACCAGGGTCGGGAGCACAACCTCTTTGTACAGGTCAATGGTAGACTTGTATTCCTCATCGATCCACTTATCATAAATCTGCTTCACGCTCTCGAATCCAAGGCCGTGCTGATACCGCCTCATGGCCGCCTGGATGATGGTGAGCTGTGTGGAGAGCGGAGGCATATCTCCGATCACGTCAAAGAGTGGTGCACCAAGCTGGTTCTCGATCTTGATAATCTCATCAGATTTCAGTTTCAGAAGATATTCCTTTCCACCAACAGTCCACACGTGGTAAGGCTTCCTTTTTGGCTTGCCGGACTCCTCTGCGGTCGGAATCATTTCTTCTACGCCTGCCTGTTCGGCAACGCTTTCATCAAGGCCGTTCAATGCTTTTACTGCCATTTGGTCTCCTTTCGTAGTAAAAAAGGCAGGTTGTTACGCCTGCCTTTTCATCGAATATGTGTTATAGGCTTACGCCGGATCGGTCACCGTCATATCGCCGCTGAGCATAAAGCTTGCGGTAAACTCGATAACACCGTTTACGCCGCCGCCAGTACGCCGAATGGAGGGTACGCCGGAAAACTCGGTTGTCGTCCCATCCGCAAGGGTCTCCTTCAGGTCAAGCATCGTGTTGCTGTCTGCAAACCCGCGAAGAATCCTGTAGGGGCTGTTTGCCTGCGTATTATCATATTTGAAAACATAATCAAGATCCGGGGAATCACCGATACCTTTTTCATACTGCGTGTGTTTGTCTGTCAGGCAGGTGTTCTCCACCTTCTCCGGTTCTTCACCCATTTCGGGGATTTCCTTCAGGCCAACAAGGTCCGTATAATCGCCTGTTTTGCCATGTTCTTTGTAAGAAAGCTTTGCGCCATTTGCAAGCATATTGGTTTCTCCTTTCTCGTTAAAGTTTCTTCAACAGATCATCTGTTCCAGTAGACAATGTCTGAGTGCATGTCAATGATGCCCTCATACCTCATCTGCTTATGTTTCATACCAGAGGGATCGGGGACATCTGTACAGCCGGTCCTGACAAGGCCAAGCGCTGACACGGCAGCGTCCACCGCTACAGCTGCGTCTGACGTGGACCTTCTGTGCCAGATATCGATCCTGTACCGAAGATACGCCGTTTGCTCCGCGTTATCGGTCCTTTCCTCCACGCGGTTATCCTCTTCGGTCAGCTGGATATTCATATCGTCCGCCCACTCTCTGGGGTACACATCTGATACGTTCTCTGTAACTGTGCACAGCGCCGCATATACCTCATCTTTTACATTCTTCATTTCTTCTTTCCTACCTCTGCGGCAAACGCCGCCTTCATGTCCTTCAGAATTTCTTTCGTTCCGTCAGCAAGCGCCGGATACATAAACGGCTGGGCAGGCTGCCCCGTGCACTGGTAAAACCTGCCGTCGTCAGTGTCTATGTAAAACCAGCCGTACTTCTCGCCGGTCTCCCGATCGACCTCATTTTCACCTGGTCCTTCATGGATCCACCAGGGAGACTGCGTGTAAGTAACGGCTACATCCGGCGCGATGCCTGTATGATCTTCCTGCCCTCTTGGCCCTGTGCCGAACTCAACATATCCGGCATAGCTTTTGTTGGTGTAGCACTCTCCAACAGCTCTGTCACGCTCAAGGTAGACATCGGACATAATGCTTTGCCTGAGCTCACCGTCACCGACGGGGCAAAGCATCTTCGCGCGTCCCTTTACCTTTTCTATCGCACCGCCTACTGCGTTATACGCATTGACCTGTGCCAGCTGCTGCAGCCTCTTCTCCAGATCATCAACGCCATCAATCATAACCGCTCCACCTCCATCTTCAGGAAGCGGTACGGGCGGGTAGATACGATTTTATATTCTGGCCTTGTCATCTCAGATGCGTCGTTGAAGATAGTCATGCCGTCGCCCTCCTGGATATCTGTTCCGTCAGCAAGAATATAATGCAGACGGCCAGAGCTATCTGGTTCTGCCGTGTATGCTCCGTCAATGCGCACATTGTAGATGTAAGCCAGCCGCTCCCCGTAGGTTTTTGCCTGGACCTCTCCGGATGCCGGCCAGGCTTCCCCGGAGACCGCTACAGGCTCTCCCCAATCCTCGTAGGTGTTTCCTTCGTTATCTTTGATAGTCTGCCGTTTCCAGACATAAAGCGCTTTCAGCCTAGATTGTTTTAGCCTCATGTGCCACACCTCCCACCCTTGCCAGGCGGTATCTGTCCATCACAGAGTAGACAGAAGCCGGGGCAGAGTCAAAGCTGTATGACTCGCCCCCTTCGCTTCTGGAGGATTCGCCCTCGGTACCGATCCTGTTCAGGGCAATGGTTGCCAGTTCCCTTACCGTTCTTTGCAGCTGTTGTGGTATCTTCGTCCGGTTCGTGTAAGAGAGGACGAATTCTTCCGCGTCATCCAGAAGGGCTTCCAGCAACGTCTCATTGGTTTCCCCTGTCAGGGTTTTCATGAAATCCACATCGGCCTCTCTTGCCATGTCAATCCGCCTTTCTGATAGCTTCCAGGAGCTCCTCTTTTTTCAGGGAGGAAACTCCTTTAATACCTTTGCCCTTTGCAACCTGCCGGAGCTCCTCTGTGGTCATCGCCTCCAGATTTGTTTCCTCCGGGCTGGCTTCCTCTGGATTGGCTTCCTCTGCCTTTTCAGAAGGGTTCAGGATTTCATACCCTTCCTCAACAAGCTTTTCAGCGGCAGCCATGTTAAGGACAACTCTTTCCACATTATCTCTTTTCAGGATAATCATGCTGCTGCCTCCTTAATGCTGACATAGACGGATTCGAGCTTGTTATCAAGGATCCACAGATCATGATAACGTCTGTAGTCTACACTCCATGCGTTTGCGTCCTGGAAGGTATCCGGGTCGAAGATTCTCAGCTTATCCTGCTTTGTCACAGCAATCGGCGTGATTCTCGGCATGATGATAAAGTTGATGCTCTTGCCGGTGGTAGCTTTCTCGTAGCCGCCTACCTCCTGGCCTTCGGTTCTGCCATCCTTCAGAGTGATAGCTGTGTACATACGATTTGCAGGAGTCGCGATCAGCGGTACACCATCGATGGACGGAACGGTTGTATTGATGCCGCCCTGGCTCCAGGTGGTGCTCTGAAGTTTCCCGGCGAGTTCCAGGTCAACTTCCATTTTCACGGCATCAGTAGCATGAACCACCAGCTCGCCGTTATACCCGAGGTCTCTGATTGCGGTAATACCTGTTTTGATCTTGCGGAGAACACCGGTATTCTCGCCAATGGTCTGCCCGTAATTCACCATGCCGGCAGCGGCCTTGTTGATAGCATAAGTCGCAATCTTGGAAATACGGTATGCATCGATCTCCGGAACAACCCAGCGTCTCTGAAAGTCTCCCATTACAGCTGCGGCGGTCGTAATAAATGCGTTCTCATCCAGATCCATGGCGTCAATCTGGAATTTTTTGCCACGGTCCTGAGTCATCTCCCTGGTCTGCCATTCAAGCTTAATGGAACCCATCGGATATCCGGTATCTCTGTCATAGTCCCCCAGCCCCTGGGTGGTCATTTTCGGAATCTTCACCTCACGGCCGCCGGAGTATCTCACCTGGCCGGCGTTTGCATCCATCCAGCCGGTGACCATGTCGCGGACAGCCGCCTCATCCAGTGTGGTCTGAAGAATCTGTGCATGTGTAAAATCGTTAATAGTGTTTGGCATTGTCTATTTCTCCTTTCGCTTGATCAGAAAAAGCCTTTAAACACGGCATCCCTGATTTTCTTTGCTTCGTCGGCTGCGGGATCGCCGGCAGCTTCCGCTTTCTTTGGAGGCTTCCCGCCTTTAAGAGCAGCCTCTACAGCAGACTTTGCGTTCTGCTGGAAGGATTTCTCCAGAGTTTTCACTACTGCCTCGACGGCATCAGCATCCATACCGGAGTGAACAATGGTTTCCGCAAGCGCCGGATCCAGGCCTCTGTCAGAGAGCATCCCCTTTGCCTCCGCAACCAGCTCGCGGTGTACAAGCTTCGCTTCTCTGTCACTCAGCTCCTTTTCCTTTTTGGCGGCCTTAAACTGTGCCTTTTCGGCTTCGTTCATTTTTGCCAGGCGCTCAGCTTCGGAAGCGGACTCGTCGTTCTGGATCTGCCATTTCTCCTGTGCCTTACTGACAGCGGTTTCCACGGCTTTCTGCACCCTGCGGTCAAATTCAGCCTGGTACCGGCTGTCCTTCAGGACATCATCAAAGGTTTTGTCGTCTTCCCCGCCTGGGTCATTGCCTTCGGTTCCCCCGGCTTCTCCCCCTCCGGCTCCGGTTCCATTGTCTCCCGATCCGGCATCCTCTCCGGCAAACAGCTGGATATTCATGGGTATGCGCATGTTTTCAAGTAGCTTTTTGATCTCTTTGTTTTTCATTATGGTCTCCTTTTCGTTTTGCCCCAGCTTGTTCAGGTCTTTCACTGCCCGAGCCATTGCACCTCCTCGCCCCGGCCCATTCGGAGTTTAACCGCCCAGGCTGTTTCGATTCGGGGTATAAAAAAGCGCCCCGGGTGGGACGCAGCTTTATCAATCTTTATTTTCTGGTTCTTCCTCTGTTGTTGCCGGATCCTTCCCGGCAGGTTTCTTTTTTGCTTTTGCCTCAACTGCAACGCCAGCCTCGATCAGCTCCGCCGCCCGGAAGCTCGGAACACAGTGAAGCTCTGTGTCCTTGCGGATAATGTCGTGGCTGTGCTTATCCACGTAATCCTTGATAACTTTCAGTTCCACCTGTATCACCTCCTTTACTGGCATGAAAAAACCGCCAGTTTTCACTGACGGTTAAATTTATTCCCCATATAGTAAAGCAATCAAATATTGATGCATCCACTTTCTTCATCTTTCGCACGCTTCATAAAAGAATTATCCACAAGGTATTCTATACCCTTCATGGTAATTTCGGCGTCTCGCAACTTAGTTATTTTCCAGACTCTGTTTGTGTCTCTGACCGCAACATATCCATCTGTCAACCCGTTGCTCTTTAACTCAGCAAGGATAAAGGCCCAATATCCCGGCTCTATATCAAGCTCGTCTGGTGAAATCATAGTAGGATCCAGTAACTTTCCACTTTTCAATTGTCTGTAGATATATGACAATATTCTATAAACAATAGCGTGAAAATCATCTCTAGCCACGATTCCCCTCTCCTTTTTAAAAAAAGCACGTTCTTTATCCGATCTCATACGAGATTTTTCTTTCAAATATTTTATTTTTATATTCGTGAATATGGCGTCTTATCATTGCGTCAATGTGTCTTTCATGCACGGTACTGTTATTTGGTTTTTTTTCAAGAATATGCGAATAATCATCAAGACTTACACTGAGAATTCCTGTTAAATCCTTGGGCGATCCTCCAATGGCATATGTAAGTATATTGTTTTCCATTTTTTGCAAATTACAATAAACCATCAGCTTCACCTCCTTCGGTCTCTTCGAGAACACGAGTTGCCCAATCAAATTCTCTTGTTGCAATCTCATGTGCTTCACTAGCACTTAAATTATACATCTTCTCAACTTTGCTTTCAAGTAGTTCGTGCTGTAACAGAAGAATATCTCGCGATAGTGTTTTTCCTTCTCTTAAACGCTTCCATGCTACAGCCATGTCGTAATCAGGTTCGAAAAAACCGTATTTGGAATACAATCTATGCTTATTAAAAAATATATGCCTTTTTATAGACATAATTTCTTCCTTAGAGAATCCAGTATTTGCCGCAATAAGGTCAACGTCATATTCTCGTGAATATTTCTCGTAAGCCTCTCTTGCCTTGGAATCTCTTTCGTTTTCAAATTCATAGGCCGTATAATGATGACCTCCGGTTTGTATCACACCCGCGCTTCTTACGGGCCTCACAATCTCCTTCCACATCATCTCCGTCGGCTCCAGCTTGTCCGTCCTGATCAGATCCACCTGGCCGAGCTCTGCGTTTTGGGAAATCCATGTAAGGTCCGCTTCCCTGCCGCTTTGCGGATCGATGAAGCGGGTTTCTCCGTTGATCTGCTCGACCATGATCACATGGCCGCCGCGTCTCCAGGTCCATGTCAGGCTGACAATGCCGCGGGAGCCATTGCCCCATTCGGCCATCCGTTCGCGGATTCCTCCAAATGGATTATCGACCTTTGGCGGATCGTCCTTCGTGCCGTGAATGCGTTCGATTTTTGCATCCTTGAAGGCTTGCAGGTATTTGTTGTGGTAGGCCAGGTCTTCGTCACGAGATTTGGGCTCATAAGGCTGCGCCTCGACGTCGTACCCCCTCCGCCTCATCTCGTAAGCAAGAACACTCTTCTGGCAGTTGCCTTTGTACGCCTTGTCCGCATCTTCGGCGTCTGACCAGTTCGGGTTTGCTCCCGTCATGGCTTCCTGCCACGGAATGGGATCGCCCTTGCGGAACCCTCCAGAAGTCTCCTGTGGAGCTTGTGCCTGTACTGGCTCCTTCTCTACCATCTCATGAATAACCACGCGCCCATCGTCGGAGACATCTACTTTCATGATCCTGGTTCTGAGGTTCCGCCCGAATACTGTTTCCGCTTCCCAGCGCGCCTCTGTTGGCGCGTAAGCGTTTGTGCCTTTTGGTACATACAGCCTTCGTTCAAACCAGCCTGGGCGATCGCTTACCGTCTTGTCCTTTGCGGCCGAGGTAGATGTATATGCCCTGGAGAAGCTTGTCTTCCCGGCAAAAGAATTGTTCAGTTTCTGCAGCTTTGCCGGATCGAGTTTCGCAGCATTCTGCAGGCGTTTGATCTGGGCTTCTGAAAAGCCAAAGATACCAGATAGGCCATTCTTGTCCACATATCTTGTGTACACCGCATCCTCTGCTGTCTGATGAGATGCTATCATCCTGTCAAGGGCCTTGACCGTTTCCAGATCCCTGTATACTCCATCCTTGTCCTGCCTGGTGAATATCTCTTCCAGTGTTTTATCTTTGTTCTCCGGCGCGTACAATTGAGAGTTGATGTAGTAGGAGTTCCTGGTCATGAAGTAACCATAATCTCCATCATGCATGACTGCCGCTTTATCAGCCTCTGTCACCCCTGTTTCAAACGGCCTTGCAAACTCTTCCCATCTGTCTTTCCACTCATCCTGTGAGAGGCCTTCTGAGGTAAGAGCGTCCTTCCAGGTGAATGGATTGGATATCTGTTCGGTACGATCTTCGAATCCCGGTTCTTCTGGAATCACTATTTCCACTGCCTCGGTTTCCGGTCTGGTTTCTGTGGACTCTGTTACCGGCCTGACTTCCTCCTGTGTCTTTTTGGTATCTTTGTTTTCTTCTTCGGTTCCCTCTTCCTCGACATATTTTCTGTACCATTCCTCGTAAGTCATCGAAGCTGGTACAAGATATGTCTTCCCTGTTGCCGGATCCCGGGCTCGTCTCTTCATCGTCGCCAGCTCTTCAGCTGTCGGCGCGGCAATCGTGGTTGACCTGCACCAGGGATGCATCGGAGGGCAGTTGGTACCCGGTTTTCTATCAGAGACCTTGTATTCTTTTCCATCGAGTGAACGGCAAATCTGAGAAGTAAGAAGGTCAAGTGTCGCCACGTATCTGTATTTCTCTATGCCAGCTTCCTCATAAGAATCCATGGACATCTCATTGGAAATCCAACAGGCCTCTGTCCTGACAAGCCTCCTCGCCTGCATATATCCGGTGCTGAATTTATCCGCTATGGAATGCGCTGCTTCTCTGTCTGTGCGTCCTGTAAGGAGCGTTACGAGCATTTCGTCTTTCAGCTCTTCCGCGAGGTGCTTTGTGTTGCTCCAGATCCTCTTTGAGAAGTGTTTTCCCGACCATGGTTCATTCAGCATCTTCTCTATGTGCTTTTTGTTGACATGAGAGAAAGAGAATCCATATCCGGCCCTCTGCTGAATCTCATACATGGAGCGGTTAAACTGATCCTGCGCCAGGTCCATATAGAAATCATGGCTCTGTTTGTTTTCGAGCTGATACATTTCCTGCATGGCGCTGTCGATATCTCTTTGCAGTCTTGCCAGCCGTGCAAGCCTTGCAGCGTAAGCAGGCGCTTCCAGTTGTTTCAGGAGATCGGAAGATTTCATGCCGGAATTTCTGATGGCATTCAAAAGGCTGTTGATGTCTGCTTTGTCAACGACCTTGTTCAGGATCTTTCTTGCCTCCGCATCTGTGAGCCCATACTTTTGACGGAACTTCTCAAAGATCCGAAGCGCCTCACGGCCTAATCTGTCAGAAGCGCTCATGTAAGCCTTCCCGATCAGCTGCGCAACCTTTTCAGCGTCTTCCATCGCCGCATGCATTTTCCAGGCCGCCCGCTTTTCCCAGTATTCTTTGCTTCTCATTCTTCAGGGATGCCGTTCCCCCGGGCGGATGCTTTCCCGCCTTCCTCTTCATCCTCTTCCGGGATTTCTTCCGGCGGCGTGTTGTCTATGCCAGATCCACCAAATATCTTTTGCTGCAGACTGGCTGCTTCCTCTGATTCCTTGCGCACTGCCTCAATCTCTTCGTCCGGATCGTCAACGAAGGGAATCTCTGACAGGAGCGTCTTTGTGGAGACCGTCCCTTTAAGATTCGCCACATACTGGCTGATTTCCAACAGATTCTTTGGCATCGCCCTGGTAAACACAGCCGTCACGGATTTAGGATCAATCCTGCCCTTGGAGCTCGTGGCAAGAAAATTGCAAAAAATACGGAGCCTCTTCCGAAGCCCCTTCCTGTAATACCGTGTCTTTATTTTTGTGATGTTCTCCATGCCCAGAAGCTTAAATTCCATAGCAACCCCGGAGACGTTCCCACCAAAGGACTCATCTGTCATACAGGGAATGTGAGAGAACTTATGAATATCCTGTTCGATTGCCTTTTTCAGAATCTCAACGCCGGCCTCATCGAAGGTCCTGGTCAGATATTCCGCTTTTGTTGCGTTTGGCATCTCCAGAAGCTTCTTGGCCTTCAATCGCTTCATTGCCCGTTCCGATCCGAGACCGTCCCCTTCTTCCTCGTCGTCAGCGTCGGAAATCAGGGCTCCATAGATCACAAGAATGGCGTCAATGAACTGTTCCTTGTCTGTGACGCGGTCACTCATCAGGGCGTTGTATGCATCGATCAGGCCTGTTTGAAGCTCAAAGTCACCAATGCCATCTTTGTTGTTCAGATACTCGACCAACGGCACCTCACCCTTAAAGTGTGGATCGGGCCCGGAGAGCACGCAGCTGTCTGCGGGAATCTCTGTCAGCTCAAATACCCAGATGTAATTTGCTGTCATGACTGTGGCGATATAGTGCAGCTTCCCGGAAGTGTTTGTGTCATCTTTCTTCACGTAGTAATAAACGCCAAACAGTTCTTTCTGCTCCACTGTGTCATCGTAGACCATGAAAGCATTCTCCGGAGACAGGTTCTTGATCTCCAGGGTTGTGTCGTCCTCCTGGGTATAGATGTACTCGTAAGCCCTTCCATAAACTGAAAGATCGAGGCCGTTGTCTCCATCCGCCTCATCCGCGCCGGCCGCTTCCAGCTCATCGGTCAGCGTGCGCAAATCCTCATCCGGGCTTTTGTAAGCGATGGGGTTGCCAATAAAATACGCCGTTGCTGTATCGCTGATATCCTTTGCGTGATTACAAACCAGCTTTGTGTTTCTGTCTGTCTCGTTCAGGATTGCGTGTTCCCCCAAATAGTATTGCTTCAGTTTGTGCAATCCCTGTGCGATTGTCTGGTGTTTCAGGACAAGCTGGAGGATCGCCTGCTTGTCCGGGTTCGTTTCGTCCCACTTATCAGCGGGCATTGTAAATATATACATTTATCTCAATCCTTCTTTCCGCTTGTCTTTGATCTTCGCCATCTTGCCGCAGATAATCGTGTACACAAAGTATCTTAAGCTGTCGACCGCATGGTCAAACACTTTTACCGGCTGTTCAATGCCGTGTTCCGCTGCCTTCTTATCCCAAACGTAAGAGCCAAGCTCTTTAATCAGGTTCACGCAGGATGTACAGATCACAATCTTTCCGAGGTTAAACATTGTTCCTGTTTTCCTGATTCCATCAAGGACATCGTTGTCCGCCTTAATGACAGAATAACCACGCTGTGTAAGCTCTGCGATGAAACTGGCTGCGGAGGGATCGCAGACCACTGCTCTGATCTTCGTCCCGTCCAGCCACTTTTCAAAGTCATCTGCATATTGCGCGTCTGTCTTCTGCTTCGTGGCATCTCGCCCGGAATAGTAGTACTCACGGATGCAGTACCATTTATCATCTACCCCTTTATTCCAAAGCAGCATCGCCGTAGCATTTTGTGTACCATAGTCGATACTGACATATCTTTCTCTGTCAATCAGTCTGTCTGCGATATCAAGAATATCCGCGGTATGGATATCCTCATCAAACATATCGTAAATCAGGCCTTCCGCCATGCACCACAGCCCGAGGATATACCGTTTGAAGAAAACGCCGCTGTACTGCGAGCGATACCTTGTTTTAATGTTCTCGGCCAGGGAAAGGTTGTC
>Ga0326513_10000955_pt1 | contig 23890 bp, 24 predicted proteins | sample 2_2465_0518_D_FD_203654 | JGI IMG/M metagenome (GOLD analysis project Ga0326513, IMG submission 203654) | Bovine rumen microbial communities from UC Davis, California, United States - 2_2465_0518 | ecosystem: Host-associated > Mammals > Digestive system > Stomach > Rumen | place: USA... | reverse complement strand
TCATGTATATGTTGATGGCGAATATGTATGTGATGCCATCGAAGATACAGACAGAATGTTAGACCAATCACAAACAGTTGAATATATCAAAGCACATAAGATATATAAAGAGACTGCAATTCCAACCGGTTTATATGAATTGACTTTGAATATTCCAAGCCCCAAGTATTCAAAAAATAAATATTATATGGATTTTTGTAAAGCTAAGTTGCCTCGTGTTTTGAACGTAAAAGGATTTGATGGAATTTTAATTCATATTGGTAATACAGCTGATGACAGTGCAGGATGTCTCATAGTTGGATATAATAAAGTGAAGGGTAAAGTTATCAATTCAAAAATCGCTTTTGAGAAATTATATAAAATCATCTCTAAAACTAAAGATAAAATATATATCAGGTATACAAGAAAATATGGTGACATTAAAAGATAAATATAAAGATGAAATAGAAGAAAGTTTAAATCATATTATAGAATTGACAAAAACATTAGAAGGCGTTAAAAATCTTTGTGAAGCAGCAGTTGGTAAAGAATATAAATTTAATTCCATAAATTCTTTAAATGACCAAATAAATATTGAAAAGAAAAATTTGTTTAGAATTATCACTTATATTACTAAAGATGATTATTTACATATATCCTTTGTATCTTAAAATCTAGAACTATCATTTTTATATATACAGTTTAATGCTGATGCCCTCAACTACTATTAGTAATATATTTTATAAGCTAACTGGTTAGAGGGCATCAGAGTGTGTTTAAACCGCTATTTAAATTTTTAATAAATTTTTTCTATTTTTAAAATATAAGCACTAATTCCCATTTTTTACCACCAACATCACAAAAAAATTTTTATTATTAATTGTGGAGACTTTAATTTACCAGCATGAAAATATTTCCATAACATCTGATGGTACTGAATATTTTTTATTCTCTGATGACAAAACAGGAATAAACCAATATTATGACATTAATGACCTTTACCAGTTTACTATTGATTGCAAATATTTAGGTTGTGAAACACTAGGTGAAATATTTGATAAAATAAATGATCATTATTTCCAAGAAGACCGCATTAATGGTAAAGTAACATTCAATATCAACGGTATATCTTCAACCGACTGTAATAAATTTTTACATGCTTGTCGTAAATTATCGGATGAATTTGATATTCCATACGAAAAATATCTAAACAATGTAAATGATTGAAAATGAATTAGTTGATGGTAACGAATTAGTTACAATGTTATTATTAAGAGGCAGATTAGCCAACGAAAAATCCCAAACACATCTTATTGAAACTCAACAAGAAATAAAAAAGTTGAGTGAACAAATGAACAAAAACATCTACAACCGTGATATTGTAGTATCTTGTAAAAATATGTCAGCTGATGACATTCAGTTTATTTACGGGATGCTCAATAATTTGTGTGTCAACGATAATAGAATTACATATACGAGTATTGAATCAAAATGCAAATAGAGTTAAAATTTACATCTGATATTGAAAAAATATTGGACACTTACAAACCCAATGAAGATCCATTTGATGATGATGCAGACAATGTTCGCATATTAAAATACATAATATTCAAAGAATTAAACGATATTGAGAAGCGACTCATTATATTGTATACTGAATATAGAAGTTTTAGAAAAGTTGCATCATCATTAAACATATCACCATCCACCGTTTATATTTATGTCAACAATATTCGTAAAAAAATAAAACATAGTTTTGCAAATCATGTCAAACATAAATATTGTTAACATATTAGCGAAAGATCAAGTCATTGAGAACATCGTTAAAAACGTATGTAAATCTCCTGTGTTAAAACAAAATGAACAAGATTTATGCCAGGACTTGTATCTTTATTTGTTAGAAATAAACAATGAGTTACTCAACAGATTATATAATGATAATGAATTAGCATATTACATTATAGGCATGGTAAAAAATAATGTTTATTCATCAAGCTCCAATTTTTACAGAACATATAAAAAATTTGATATGATGACTTCAGACATAACTGAAATAAAAAACATTTAAAACAAATAAATTAAATATAATATTTATAAATATGACATTAGACTTATTTTACATAACATTCATATCAGTATTTATCATAGATATTAGTGGAGTTATTGACTATATAAAGAAACAGATTGTAAAAATATTATTTAAAATTGACAATCCAGATCCATCATACGTTAAACTGCCATTTATTACATGTTCATTATGTACAGTGTGGTGGGCTGGAATACTATATATTTTAATCAATGATGAATTTACATTCAAGAATATAGCTTTAGTTGCAGCATTCTCATTGTCAACATCTGTGATATACAATGTGACTCAGTTATTATTAGATTTAATAAACACATTAATTTCAAAAATATATAAACTAATACAATGATAGAAACACCAAGATTTAGCGATGAAGATATGAAGGCATTATATAAAGCCGAAATACATTTTACATCAGTATTAAAATCATCTACACTAAAAGGAGCTCCAGCGTGGCTTACAAAAGAAGTTGCAAAAATATATGAAAAGACTTTTAACAAACGACTAAATAAAAATTATAATTGTCAAGTATGTGCATTCTCAGTATATCGTATAGTTGGTGAAGCATATTTTAAACAACTAAATGAACAAAAGGAAAAAGAAGCCCAATTAAATGAACAAAAGGAAAAAGAAAAATCAACTGTTGAAATTCAAATAGCAGATGATAAAAAAGATGAGACTGATGTAAAGCCAACAGTAAAATCTACAAAAAAATCTAAAAAAGAAAATGAGAGCAAAAATTGATAATTCAAAAAATAAAAAAGGCTATGAATCTAAATACAATAGAAACATACCTTATTATCCTAATCCTCGTTTAGAAACAAAACAAAGGGTACAACAAGTATTGGAATTGATACGTAAAGGATGGTCAAAAAGTCGTATCTTAGAAAAAATAATGAAAGAATGGAATTTGACTGAGACACCTGCATGGAGATATTATCATGACGCAATAGTTATTATATCTGAAAAATTTGATGAAACAGTTGAAGACATCAAGAATATACAACTAGAACGTATTGAATCAATATTAAAATCGGCACTCGAATCAAATGATCGTCGTAATGCATTAAGCGCTATCGACATGATTAATAAACTTTATGCTTTATATGTTGAGAAACAAGAAGTTAAAAATGTTGAAGAGTGGAAATTTAGTTATAGTGAATAATGGGTAAGATAGGAGTTGTTAGTGGTCCAAAGTTATTCCCTTGGCAAAAGGAAGTAGCTAATGCTATTATTCAAGCAGGTCCTAATGCTGAAATGATATTTGTTGTAAAGAGCAAACGTCAGGTAGGTAAATCATTTTTGTGCATGTGCGAATTAATAAGACACTCATTGGCAACACCTAATTCGAAATCCATTATGATTTCACTAACTTATAAAAACTGTTCAAAGATATTCAAAGAATTATCTAAACTTCTTATTGGTGCTCCATTTATCGAGAGCATTAATAATTCAACAATGCAGGTAAACTTTTTAAATGGGTCTCAAATAGAGTTTAAATCTGCTCAGACAGGTGATCGTTTACGTGGTGACACAGTAACTCATGGGGGAATTTTAATTATTGACGAGGCAGCATTCATGACTGATGATATATTTGGTATGGTATTTCCTTATGTTAATGTTCATAAATGTAACATATTGCTTGTATCTACACCATTCTTAAAACAAGGAGAATTTTACAAATATTATCAAGAGGGTATGAGTGGCAATAATCCATTAGTAAAATCTATTGACTTAGCCAGCTATGATACCTCAGAAGTATTATCACCACAAAAGATAGAGTTATATCGCAAACTTTTACCAGAAGCTCAGTTTACATCTGAAATATTAGGTCAATTTGTTGATGAAACTGCTGGTGTATTTAAAATTAAGAATAATATATGGAAAACATCTGATGCATTAATTGATAATGATTATACTGAATTATTCTTAGGTCTTGACTGGTCTCTTGGTAATGGTGGAGACTATACAGTATTATCAGGTTTTGATGCGTCAGCTGAACAAAAATGTTTACAATATTCTAATGACAAAGATCCAAATTCGTTAATAGATTGGCTTGTTGATATTATAAAAAATAAATTGCAAATGCGAAAAATTAAGGCATTAGTTGCCGAGACTAATTCAATAGGAACAGTTTACATTGCGATGTTAAAGAAGAGATTACCAAATATTCCAATTATTGAGTTTAATACAAATAATGACTCAAAACGTGAAATTATAGAATACATGATAAGCCGTATTAATGAAGAAACTATATTGTTTATTCCAAATACTGAACAACGTATGCAGATGAGTGCATATCAAATTGAGATTACTAAATCAGGAAAAATTACATATAACGGTGCTTGTGGTACACATGATGATATATGTATGGCTGATGCTTTTGCATTAAAGGCTATTAAAGACCTACAAAAGAATACATATAGTATTTCATTCTAAAAAATATAAAATTTAAACTATGATAAAATCTTGGAACGAATGTGGTATAGAAAAATTTTACCAAATTGATGATGTTGTAAGAGACACTGAGTTGTCTCAAATGGAAAAGAATATTAAACTTATATCGTTATTATTAGAAATACCAGAGCAAGATGTTTATGCAATGGATATGACAACATTTAATAATAATATTCAAAAATTGGAATGGGTTAATAAATTTGATTTTAATAAGAAATGGACACCATCAAGTATAGTTATCAATGGTGTAAAATATAATGTAGTTACAAAAACTAAAAAATTATCCATTGGTCAATATATAGACTTCCAAACATTCTGGCAAAGAAAAGATATTAGGAACTACATTGGTAATTTGCTTGCATGTTTTGTATTACCAGAAAATAAGAAATATGGTGAAGACTACGATCCATCTGAATTAGCAATTATCATTAAAGATAACTTGGATATTGTCACTGCGTATAGCTTGCTTTTTTTTTCTCTAAAGAAATTTCTAGATTTAACCATGAGTTCATTTTTCTGTTTGAAGAGAATAGCGAAGACGAAGGAGCAGAAACAAGAGATTACGAAAATAATTCAAACACTTTTAGCTGGTTGGAGCTTGTCGACGGAGTATCAGAATTAACTAGAGAAAGCTGGACAAATGTATTTAATTTAGATATTTATACATTTTTTAATTATGTACAATTTGGTAGTTATAAAGCCAAAAAGTTACAACAACAAATAAATCAATGGAAGAAACAAAACTAATGACAAACGTTAATAAAGTTTTAAATGATTTTTTAAATGAATTAGTTGCAACATATAAGCAAATATTGATTAACAATGGCAAGGTTGCTTCAGGTAATTTAGTCAACTCTATTCAACCTAATAGAATAGAACAAATTGGTGATGAAATTAATGTTTCAATTTCTGCTGCTGAATATGCAAAATATGTAGAAGATGGGCGCAAACCAGGTAAATTTCCGCCTCCACCAGCAATACAATCATGGGTAAAAATTAAATTCCCATCAGAAAATGCAATCAAACAAAATCAAATAGCTTTCTTAATTGGTAGAAAAATTGCTAGATTTGGTATACCTCCAGGAAATTATTTAGACCAAGCTGTCAATCAAGTATTTCCAAAATATAATGTATTATTAAATGATGCCATAGAAAAAGATCTTCAGTTAAAATAAAACTAAGTTTCTATGAAACATTAGTGAAATAAAAATAAAACTGAATTTTTATGAACTTCAGTGAAATAAAAATAAAACAACATAAAAACAACAAATATTTTTAATAAATACATGTATAAAAAAGATGATAACAAATACAATATATCATAAATGTCATGCTTGGGAATCATATAATATTCAAGTAGGAACTGTTATTGATCCAACTACTACTCATGATTTACCTGATGGTTTATTAATTGAACAAAATGTTTTATACCCTATTAAATTTTTCTATACAGTTCAATCACCATCTGATTATGATCCAGAAGATGAGTCAACATGGTCAGGTACACCATTCTATTCTGGTAATTTATATTTCTCATCAAATACTCAACTATCAGATATTAACGAAATACTTAGAGATCAATTAGATGTATTGCCATTTTTAACATTAGACAGCATACCAATTGATTATTATTTAGCAGCTGGTCATCATGAATTACCATTACTTGCTGGTCTTGAAACAGTTTATAATGCAGGTGATTATAAATATTTCGTTTGTATTACTGATTTGTCAACAAATTCCACATTAGAAATTTGTGTATTCATGACACCAAATTATACATATGATATTGAACATCCATTTGAAGATGTACAATATAAATTGAGTGATCCAATTCTGAACATCATAGCACCATCACAATATGTTCCATTGACATTATACACTGGAAATGTTCAAGCACCTGGTAATTTCAGATTTACATTCTATGATGACAATAATTCATATCCAGTAAATTTAACTGGTAAAATTGCAAATACACTTGGTTCGTTATGTACTGAATATTTTTCACCTGATTTAATATTAGATGATGCATATAGTAAATCATTTGATGATGTTAAGTTATATGTCGATATTGCAGATGAAGTAAACGAAAACATTACATTAAAAGATATAAGATATGAAGTAGATCCATGTATACGTTATGTATTATATTACAAAAATTTATATGGTGGATGGGACTGGTTAGTAGTTAGAGGAACAGTAAAGAAGACAATTAAACAAACTACAAACTCATATAATCAAGACTTATATTTAGGAACACAATCTAATATAGTAGTTCCAGCCAATAAATTTATATTACAACCTGAAACAACACAGGTACAAAATCAATATTTACAAAATACTAAAATTTATAATAATGAATTAAATACTGAATTAAAAATAAATCTTGGCTGGTTCACTGATGAGCAATCATTAAAATTACAAAACTTATTCTTATCAACAAATGTTTATTTACATGATTTACAAGAAAATAAATTTAATTCAGTTATCATCACTGATAAATCATTTGAAGAAAAGAGATATAGAGATAATAAAGCCATTAACAAATACTCTATAAAAGTAGAATACAATCAAATTAAAAATATTAAATAATATATATGTACGAATTATATATTAAGGGTAAAAAGGTTGATTTACCAAATAACTTTTCAATAAGTTGGACATTCAATGCAACAGATTTATCTACTCCATCAGCGATTAAGAATAACTTTTCTAAACAAATTGAGCTTGATGGAACACCTAATAACAATATAATATTCAATTACTTATATAAAATAGATTCAGATTATGTAGCTTCATTCAATCCTAATATAAGAAACGAATTTGTATTAACTAATAATGGTACGTATATTGAATCAGGTTATGTTCAACTTAACAAGATTACTAACACTATTAGCGGTACAAAATATGCTATAACATTATTTGGTGGGCTTGGTGACTTCTTCTATAACTTAGATAAAGATGAAGATGGTAATAAAAAGACTTTATCATCACTTCATTGGAAATGGGTAGACACAATTTCGTTAGATGATAACTGGTGGACCGATGACAGATTTGGTGCACATCATAATATATTAACTAAAGATCAAGAAGACAATCAATTAATTTTCAGCTTATCACCAAAATCTATCGCTTTGTCATGGAAAGAATTAGGTTATCCAGAAGATCTTTATACAACTATTGATGGACAAAAATATACGAATGTCCGTAATGACATTATTATGATGCCATTTGATAGTGGCAAACCAGATATAGATGGCTTTGATTCTACTAAAGTATTAATAGACACACAAATATATAACAATAATTTAAATCAATATTGGAAAACAGAATGGGATAAGTCATTTCCTAATGTATTAGATGGACAAACATATTATTCAAAGAATTTGTACGACAACTATGGTGAACACATTGGTAAGTTTGTATTAGCTGAAGCTCAAAGAGATATATCACAACTTGAAACAGGTATGCTTATCAACACTCAAATGATACCAGGTCTTAGAATAAAAAAATTCCTTGATGTTATTTCAGATCCAGAAAATAATGGAGGCTATGAAGTAGAATTTAAAGATAGTGCATTAACAGCACCAGCAACTGATAACAGAGGCTATATGTTACTTGACAGAATTAAGAGTGATGATCTTAACCTTGCATTTGTGGTAAAAGATGATGTAACATCAAGATTGATGGTAAATTGGAAAGGTGAGACTGATATAGATGCTACTACGCCTATACACTTGATAAATGGAGATTTGCTTGATGTAACACAATTACAAGCTCTTGGTATAAATAGTTTTGAATGGACAAGTGAAAGAAATATTACAACAACGGCACAAGTAATGATAGGTGGTTATACATCTCCTGTACCAAACGATGGTCATGTTATTATTTTCCCAGCCACAACATTATATGGCTTCATTATAACGCCACAATTCGAATCAACATATAATACAAGTGGTGATGAATTTCATAAATGGGCAAAGAACATATATGGTTGTAATGCTCATGTGTCTACTTTATTTTATAATTTTGCTGGTGGTGGTAATAATAGTCAAATAGTAGTTCAATCAACATTTGACTCATTTAATCCTAATTCAGGTCAAGCAAACAATCAATTAAATCCAAATAATAAAAATTCAAAATTATGTAATCCTGTATCATATACTGTAAGGTCAATTATAAACAATGCAACATATCCAAATGATAGACAATATCTTGAGGCAACAGTATTTATTAATATTATTAGAGCAACAGATGTAAATGACACAAAAGAAGTTGTTTACGCATATCCTATGATTTTGGCAAACAATATTGACTATAAAGCAGAAGATTCAAGAGATCCAAACACATATACTAACAATGTACCAGATGTAATATATAATTGGATAACTTCACCAGATTTTAAAAATGAATTAACATCATACATAAACAACTTAATAGCAAATGATGGTTATACAACTATATCAGCTATAGTAATTCCAGATGTTACAATAGCATATCCATGGCAACATAAATTTTATGAAACGCCAACACCTCAAGGAAATAAATATGCAAATAATATTTATAGAAGTATTAATAATTATCCTGGTGCTTACCCAAATGATTATGCAAATGCAAATGGTATATTCGCATATGAAAACTATAAATTAAACATATCACAAATATTAACTGAAAAGGTAGATTTTCAATTTTCATTTGGTGAATTATCTCAATTAGGTGCTGAATTTAAATTCGAAACAGAATATACATGGTGTAATGCAGTTTATAATTCAGACCAATATTCAATAGATTATGGTACAACTATTAAAGCACCACAAACAAATTATCCAACATTATATTTCTGGTTACCTGCTTCATTCTGGCAATGTATAGATAATCGTAAATTCCATTTTTATAATACACCAGACAAAATTGCATCCGTTGGTACAATTGCTGTTCATGACACTCCGCAAAATGCATATATTATTAAAAGTACTTCTGGCGCTAAATACAATTTCTCATTTATCCATAAAATAACAGAGAAAACAATATTCCCTGAAATGGCAGCCAAATTGATGGAATCATATACAACTAAAAAGGGTTTACTAAATAATACAAATTCTCCATATGAATATTTCATTAGTTTAGCAAAATTATTAAACTGGAAATTTGAATATGATGCCGTGCTCAAAAAAATAGTAATAATGGGTGCATCTGAATATTATAATAATTACAATCCTAATCCATTAACAATAGATTATGATCATAACATAGAAATAACACCATATCTTATGGATGTATCTACTATTAACTTAAGTACAGAAGCAATAAACTCATATGCAAATTATCTTTATAATAAACAAACTGATGAAGTATTTAATTCATTTGACACACCTAATAATTATTCATTTAATGACAAGACTGAAAATTTATTAAAGAAAGTAGTATTTAAGAGTGCTGCCGAATATATGCCAATATCACCTATGTTCACACCTGCTCAAACATATTGTCCTATCACAAAATTAGGTGGTACAACAACATATAGATACCTAACAGAAGCAGATGATGGTAATTATGAGACTGAAGAAATAGTTCCAAGAGTAGCAACTAGTACACAAAACATATTGTTTAAATATGATTATCCAATGTTATGTTGTTATGATGATGATTATAACTATGTATCACCAAAGAATATCATAGTTTATCTTAATGGCTTCATAAGTAATACAAGAATACCTCAAGATTATCCAAACACTAACGCCCCTGTATTTCCAACATATTTTGGAATCACAGCATTTGCAAATAATATCAGTAAATTAAATGATGGTAACCCATGTTATGTTAGCAATTATTTCTATGATCAAACATCACCACAAGATTGTCCATGGGCTAGAGTAAATTCTATATCAGTGTGGCCATCAGATATTCCAATGTTCTCACTATATAATTTCTTAGCATATGACCACACATTATATAACAATGAATTAATAGATAAATCATCAGCATTATTATTCAACCCAGATAATTATTATTCAGCTAATCCAGACTATTTGACAACATTACGTTTAAAATCAAAAAACAATGCAACACTTGGTAATAGTGCATATGATCCATTTGAGGCATTCCCATTAACATATGCAACTAGTGCAACATATTCTCAATATCCATTTGATTGTCCAAGACAATATGCATTGGGAAATTTAAATGACTTTGTAAATAATGCTCAAACACTGAATAATTATACAGTAGAAATATCAAACATTACAGATCAAAATGCAAGACAAATCAAATTAAAGGCAAGATTAAATCAGTCACCAAAAACAGCAATACGCTCAATATACACTTTAAATGGTGGAAAATATTTAATATCAAAGATAGAAAACTATGATGTATCACAAACAAATCCATTTGCTGATATAACATTACAAAAAATAAATAATATATAAAAATGATAGACGAAATATTAAAAGTTGTTAAAATAGATTTAGGTCAAGGTACTCAATCAGTTGAAGAATACCAAAAAGCCCTAGATAGTGCAGCTAAATCAGCCGACAATTTAAATGATGAGTTGGGTGATTTAAAGAAAACATCAGATGGTGGTATACTAAAAGGTATTACAGCTGGTTTTGATGAGGCAGTTGATGCAACCCTTGATGAGATAGGTAAACTTGACGCCGAAGTAGCTGGACTTGGATTTAAAATAAAAGACTTCGCTAAGGTATTTAAAGCATTTACCACTAGTGCAGTTAAGGGAATGAATTTGATGAAGCTGGCTATTGCCGGTACAGGTATTGGTTTGCTTATTATAGCCGCAGCTACATTATACGCTAGATGGGATGAATTTAAAGAACTTATTGGTTTATCAAGTGAAAACATTAAGAAGTTCAAAGATATGGCAATTACAGCATTTAAAAATGTAATGGGTGCTGTAGTAGGATTAGGTTCAGCCATTGGAGCATCAATTGTTGGTGGTATTAAATTAGCTTATAATACTATTAAAGATTTTGGTAAAGAAGTTACAAAATTATTCAAAGGTTTATTTGATGCTTTAGCAAACCCAGCAAACTTTACTAAAATAGCTAGCAAAGCAGTAGATGCATTTACTTCTACTATGAAATCATCATTATCAAAATCATCAAAAGACTTAGTAGACAGTGTATCAAATCAATGGAGTAAAGGTTTTGAAGCTGGTGCTAATGTAGTAGATAAATTATTAGCTGATAAAGTAGAAGAAACTGGTGAAAAAGTAAAAGAAAAATCAGTACAAAAAACAAAAGAAATACAAGATGCAATATTAAAAGAAACATTAGATGCTATCCAATATCGTTATGATTATGAAGAGAAATTGGCTAATGCAACTATTGATAATGAAAAACAAAGAGAAGAAAGGAAATTCCAAATTAGACAAGAAGGTTATCAAAAACAATTAGAAGCATATAATGAATATTTAGCTAATTTTAATGGTACAGCAGAAGAACAAGCTGAATTAGAAAAAGAAAGACAAAGATTAATAGATCAAGCATATCTTGATGATTTGGAATATACACACCAACGTGAAGCAGAGATGGATGCAGCTATTAAAGAACAAAAGAAATTAGAAGAGGAAGAAGCATTACAAAAAATCGAAGAAGATAGAGAATTTGAATTAGAAAGAGCTGAACTTGAAATTGAGGATGAACAAACTAAAGCAGATAGAATATTCCAAATTAAACAAGATGCTTTACAAAAAGAAATTGATTTAACTAAAAAGCAATTACAAAATGCTGATCTTAGTGTAAACGAAAGAGATAAACTTGAACGTAAATTATTATTATCAGAATTAAAATATAAGAAACAATTAGACGATCAAGATAAAAAATATGCAGATGCCAAAAAGAAGAGAGATAAAATAGTAGCAGACGCAGCTTTATCTACATCTTCTAGTTTATTTGGCTCATTATCAGAAATAGCAGGTAAAGAATCAGCGGCCGGTAAAGCATTCGCAGTAGCCCAAGCAACAATTGATACATTCAAATCAGCTAACTCTGCATATTCTGCTATGGCTGGTATTCCTATTGTTGGTCCTGCTTTAGGTATTGCAGCAGCAGCTGCGGCAATTGCATCTGGTATAGTAAACGTTAAAAACATTTTAGCTACAGATGCAGGTGATGAAAACTCAGCTCCAACATCTGCTACTTCACCAAACCCATCTACACCAGCTTCAGTAGCAACCCCATCAGTAGCAACCCCAGAAATAGAACAAATTGGTGTAACACCTTTAATTGATGAATTTAGAGATTTACAAAGAATGCAATCTCTTACAATTGGTGGTGATTCTGGTACACGAGTTTATGTATTAGAAGAAGATATAAGAAATGTTGGAAATAGAGTACAAGTAAGAGAAAATGAAGCAAGTTTTTAAAACTTTATATGAATAAGTTTAATTTCATAAACAAAATATAAACATTTTGACATAAAAAATATATTTATAGAAAAATAATATTTATTTTTGAACATGATCCCAGTATACGAAGCACATATAAAAGAAGAAACCGATGGTATTTACGCAATATCATTGGTAGATTATCCAGCTGTGGAATCAGATTTTTTAGCGTTTAAAAAACAAGAGAAAGTATCATTCTCTATTCACGATGAAGATAAACACACTATATTTGGTCCTATAATGCGTGCTGATTATTTGATATATAGAAAAAATGACACAATGGGTGAATTTTATATCAAATATTCAAAAGAAACAATAAAAGAAATGGCAGCAAAAATGTTAACAGACAATACGTTTAACAATTTTAATATAATGCACACAGATAAATATGTTAATGGTATCAAATTACAACAATTGTTTATTAAAGACGTAGAAAATGGAATAGATCCAAAACAATACACAGATATAGAAGATGGTAGTTTATTTGGAATATTTAAAGTGGAGAATGAGGAATTATGGAATGAAATTAAAAATGGTGATTTATTAAAGGGATTTTCGTTGGAAGGATTTTTCACCATCGAAAAAACTGATGATAATGTAGAATTAAAAAAAATAAATAATAATAACGACATGAAAAATATTCTTAAAATGATGAAAACACTTATCAAACTTGGTAGTGTTGAAACTGACAAGCAAACATTGTATTGGCTTGGTGATGAAGATCTTAAAGCTGGTGATGCAGTATTTGTTGACGGTGAAGAAACAAATCCAGCTGAAGACGGTGAATATGTAACTATTGATGGTAAAGTAATCACAGTTAAAGATGGTGTAGTTGAAAACATCGAAGACAGTCAAGCAGAAGTAGAAGCTGAAGATGAAACTCCAGCAGAAACTCCAGCAGAAGAAAAGCCAGCTGAAGACGAAGTAAAACGTCTTGCAGGTCTTATAGATGAATTAACTAAGAGAATCGAAGCACTTGAAGAAAAACTTAAAAATGTAGAAGAAACTCCAGGTGAAGATCCATTAGAAGAAAAATATTCAAAACAAAAAGGTGCATTCAATCACGGTAAAGTACAATTGATTGGTATGTAATAGAAACAAAAAACAAAAATATAAAAATATATTAAATTATAAATTATGGCAAGTTATAATGTTAGCGCTCTCCCTGCTTATGTAGAGCAACATAAATCAGAACTTATCGGTCAAGTTGTATTAGGTCCAGATGTAACTAAATTCTTCGATCTTTGGACTGGTATAAAAGGAAATACTACTATCAATATTCTTGATGTTGACACAGACGATTTACTTCAATGTGGTGCAGCATGTGGTTGGAACGATGGTGGCGAAGCAGTTTTATCACAACGTGAAATCAAACCAGGTATATTCAAAGTAAATATGTCTATTTGTGACAAGAACTTACTTAACAAATACGCAGGTTATCTTGTAAAAGTTGAAGCAGGTAAAACAGATGCAGATCTTCCATTCGAAAAAGAATTAACTGACGAAGTTATCAAAGCTGTTAAGAAAACAATGCAATCTAAGATTTGGAATGCAACTGTATCAGCTGACTGTGGTATGCAAGGTCTTTTAGCAATTGATGACATCACTGCAGTAACTAAAGGTCAAGGTCAAACTGGTGTAGACGCAGCTGTAGCAGCAATGGTATGCGCTTCTATCAAAGAAGGTGAAATCTACTTAAGCTGCGCAGACTTCTTCACATATGTTCAATCACTTGTTAATGCAAATCTTTATCACTATAACCCAGGTCAAGCTCTTACAGATTATGAAGTATTCGTTCCTGGTACAAACTACCGTGTTGTATTAGCAGACGGTCTTGCAACTGGTACTGTATTTGCATCAGCTTCTAACAACATCGTTTATGGTGTTAATATGGAAAATGGTGAAGAACAATTCGATATTTGGTTCTCTAAAGACAACCGTGAATTCCGTTTAGCAATTGAATTTATTGCAGGTGTTCAAGTTAAGAATCCTTCATTAGCATTCAAGACAACATTCTAAACTAAAACAAACATAAAAGTGGGGTAGGAAATAGGTCCTACTCCACCACAAAAGAGTAGAAAAATATAACAATAATAAATATGGGATATTGTATACAATCATTAAATGGTATCAATCAAGAATGTCAAGGCTCTTTAGGTGGAATAAAATCAGTTTATATAGCAATATATCAAAATGTTAGCGCAGTAGAATTATCTTCTGATGCCGGTGATAGCAAAAAGATCAGCTCTATTACAATGACTGAAAGCGACGCTAAATTTAAAGCGTTCGAGTTCCGTAGAAATACTGCTAATATGACATCTACATTGAACGTAGATCCTGCTAATGGTACATCTGTAACAACTGAATTAGTTATGTCATTCTTACGTCAAGAAGCAACAAAACGTCTCGAAATTTCAGCTTTATCAATGGGTGACTTAGCAGTTATTGTAAAAGATGCTAATGATAAATATTGGTATTTGGGATTTAATTTCCCAGTAATGGCTAGCGCAGGTACAGGTGAAACTGGTACAGCATTCACAGATGGTAACCGCTATTCTATTACATTACAAGACAATGCAATTGATTGGCCTTACGAAATAAAAGTAGCTCCATCTACTACAGGTGACACAAACTTTGTTGATTTATCTTCTATTATAGAATAATTATCAACTCATTCGTTTATTTATATACTTATGGCGTGTAACATATTTAAATATGTTTACGCCATTTTTCGTTAAACATTTTTGTATTCTAATAATATTTATATCAAAATAACTACTAAATCTATGATATTTTTAGCAAATAATACAGTAAAATCGTTTAAAATTGGTAGAAATTGGAGCTATCCTGTGGTAAATTTAACATTAACACTATTTAATAGATACACCAATGAGAAAACAATTTTTAATATGGTTGATTTTGAAGATAATGAATTGTATTACATAATAAAAAATATTGATTTATCTAAATTAAATAATGGTGAATATGAGTATACTTTATTAGATAATACAAATGAAGTTATTTTAAGTGTTGGCATAATTCAAATTGGTCCAAGAGATATATCTAATACAGAATATTTAAAGAAAGAACAATTCATAGAATATAAAAATTAGTGTAAATATAAATACAAAATACAATATATGGAGAAAAAAGACGAAAAAATTCAGGTGTCATTTGCTGCAATAGATCAATTTATAGATAGTGCAATCATTACACCTGTTGAAAAGGAAATGAAGCCTGGTGAGATGGTGTATTGGGGTGAAGCTAATAACTATCCCAACTATATTGAAGATTTATATATGAATGTTAGTACATATAAAGCCATAGTAGATGGTAGTGCTGATTATATATGTGGAGATGAAATTATAGTTGACGAAAGTATAAATACAGTAAATAAACGTGGTCAAAATATAACAGATATAATTCGTTGTATATCAAAAGATTTAGTTAAATTTGGAGGTTTTACCCTTAATGTAATACGTAACAAACTTGGTGATCCAGCTGAAGTATATTACATTGACTTTAAGAAAATAAGAACAAATAAGGATCAATCAAAATTTTATTATACTGAAAACTGGAATAAAAGTTATGGTAGATTAAAAACAACTGAAATTTTACCATATAGCTCAAATGAATTATCTACTATATATTATTATAAAAACGATTATAATTACATTTATCCTATAGCACCAATAGCAGCTGCTATTAAAAGTTGTGAAATGGAAAGAATGATAAATGATTATCATTATAATAATATAGAACATGGATTTAATTCAAGTTATATTGTAAATTTCAATGGTGGAAAGCCAACTGATGAACAAAAGGCTGAAATAGAGAAAAATTTCTATACTAAATTTACAGGTCCAAATAATGGTGGACGTCCAATGTTAAGTTTTAATAATGGCAAAATACAAGAAACAACAATTGCCAAAATTGATAAAGATGATTTGGACCAAAAATACACATCATTAACAGACAGAACAAAACAAGACATTTTTACTTCATTTAGATGTAGCCCTATTTTGTTTGGTATTGATCAAGAAAAAACTGGCTTCTCAAAAAATGAATACATCGAGACATTCAAATTATTTAATAAAACATTCATATTACCAAGACAAAATATTATAGAAAACGTATTCAAACAAATTTATGGTAGAGATGTTATAACTATTAAGCCTTTTACTATTATGTTTGATGGTGAAAAGGAAAGCTAAAAAACAAATAAAACTAAGTTTTTATGAACTTCAGTGAAATAAAAATACATTAAATTATAATTATGGCTGATGTATTATTAACAAATATAGAAAATATAAAAACAACAACAAACATTTCCGATAATACTAATAGTAAAGTATTACAAGTAGCCTGTAAAGAAGCACAAGATATTGATTTACAAGAAATTATAGGTACAACATTACTAGAAAAATTAAAGGAATTAGTTAAAACAGGAACGGTAACAGCACCAGGAAATGAAGTATATAATGAATTAATGGACTTAGTACAAATCTATTTATCTTGGTGTGTTGTATCAAAAGTGTGTATTCCATTGACTTATAAAATCGATAACATTGGCGTTGTTCAAACAACTGATGAAAACATCACAACATTGGCTATGGATGATGTTTATAATATAAATGAATATTATAAGAAAAGAGCCGATTTTTATGGTAAACGTATACAGATGTTTGCGTTGGAACATAGAAGTGAATTAGGTATATGTGATTGTGATTGTTATAAAATTTCATCACATTTAAACTCTGCAGCATCAACTGGTTTATGGTTAGGCGGAGCAAGAGGATATGGATATTTTGAAAATGATTATCATAAATACTATGATAGATGAATTAGATATATTTAGTATATATTTTAGAAAATTTAATAGAGAAAAAAATAATATAAATAACGATGACACTTCTAGAGACAATCAAATTGATAGAATACATAGCATCACAACAGATAAACATCAACACGATAGTTGAAACAGAAAACATATATGATTTGAATAATAATAATTTTCAAATTAAATATTCAGCATTTTGTTTACAACAACAACGTCATGTATCTAATGTTGAAGGTTTTATTACCTTTAACTTTAATGCTTATTATGTTGATAGATTAACTAATGACAAAACAAATAAATTATATATACAATCAACTGGTATAAATATTTTAAATAATATTATAAATACTATAAAAGAAAGAGTATTTGTATCAGATGTTAGTTATTCTGAATTTATTACATTCACAGAACGCTTTACAGCTGAATGTGCAGGTGTATATTGTTCATTAGCGATAACAGTTCCAGTACAATCATTATGCTCAATATATGCTGATGAATCTGGTGCTAATGATTTCAACAATGACTTTAATAATGACTTCGGTGGAGAAACATGGAGTAAAATCGGTGATTTTGGTCCAGATTTTAGTGATGATTTTAGTGTTGTTAGATGGCAAAAAATTTGTGATTTTAATGATGATTTCAATGATGATTTTTGGGTTAGAAATACATAAGAAAAATACATAGACATTATAAACATGTCTATAAGAGAAATATATATATTAATATACATAAAAATATAAAATTACAGAAATGACTAGAGAACAATTAGAAATTTCAATTCAATCTAATATGCCTACAAATGGCGTTGGATATATAACAGCCGCTCACACAAGACAAGTGGCAGAGGATATGGCTGATTATGTAGATAGTTCATTGATTGGTTATGTTAAGAGTGAAGATTTATCTCAAGTAGCATTAACAGGTAGATATTCTGACTTAGTTGATGCACCAACAATTCCTACTAAAACTAGTGATTTAACTAATGATAGCGGTTTTGTCACTGCATCTAGTTTAGCAACAGTAGCTACAAGTGGTAGTTATAATGATTTATCAAATAAGCCAACTATTCCTACAAAAACTAGTGATTTAACTAATGATAGCGGTTTTGTCACTGCATCTAGTTTAGCAACAGTAGCTACAAGTGGTAGTTATAATGATTTATCAAATAAACCAACTATTCCTACTAAAACTAGTGATTTGACAAATGATAGTGGCTTTATCACAAGCATCCCAAATACTGTTGTAACTTCTAGTACAGAAAATTTAAAAATTGAGGTTGTATCAGCAATGCCTGAAACGCCTGAACAAAACACAATTTACATAGTACAATAAACGAAGCCATAAATACAAATATATCATAAATATAAATATATGAATGGATTTAATTTAGCAACAGTACAACAAATTTATTATGGAGTGGCTGAGGCAAGTAGTGTATTCTATGGTAATACATTAATTTGGAGTAAAGAAACAGACTATTTAAAAATACCATTGACAATTAAATCATTAGAAGACAACAATCAAATTTCCATAAATTTCGCTGGAAATGGCATGGGTGTTAGAGATATTTATTACTCAACAAATAATGGTGCAACATGGACTTTAGTATCAGGTAATAATGGTACATATAATATAACAACATTAAACACTGATGAAACAGTATTAATAAAGGGTGGTCCTAATTTGATTAGCTATGGTAGATGTGGTGGAACACAATTTGGTGAAGAGACAACTTTTATTACATCAAAATCATTTGATGTTTATGGTAACATTATGTCAATGATAAAAGATATAACTATACCAAACTGGTATGAAAGTTTAACAATGAGAACATGGGCGTTTACCAGATTATTCTATCAATCATCAGTAGTATCAGCAGAAAATCTTGTATTACCAGCAATTACTGCAACTGAATACTGTTATTCTGGTATGTTCTATGATTGTACATCATTGTCAATTGCCCCTGAATTACCTGCAACTGATTTAAGTAATGCAAGTAATTGTTATGATGAAATGTTCTATGGTTGTAGCAATTTGAATGATGTAACAGTACTTGCAAAAAATGGTTTAAATGGTAATTTTGATAATTGGTTAGATCGTGTAGCAACAACTGGTACAGTAAAATGTTATGAATCTCTTGGATTACCAATTGACAGTGCATCAGGTATTCCTGTAAACTGGACCGCATTATATCTCGATTATGTTGAGGCTCCACTTACGATAGTATCAAATGCAAATAGTAATGAAATTTTATTATATCACACAAGTTTATCAGATAATTATAATCCTGATGTTTACTATTCAACTGATAATGGCTCAACATGGAATTTAGTTACAATAGCTTCACCTACCGTTGCTACTACAGAGCCAATTGCCCTTTTAAATGAGGGTGATAAAATCATGTTAAAAGGTGGTCCTAATTTGATTAGCTATAATGCAACTGGTAAATCTCAATCACAATTTATAAGTATTAAATCTACTGGTTCAATAGTTGCTCAAGGTAATGTTAGCTCATTATATAAAGACATCACAGTAGCAAATTGGTACGATGATAAGACAATGGCAGATTATGGATGTTATGGTTTATTTAAAAATTCTGAATATTTAACATCTGCACAAAATCTTATATTACCAGCAACTACATTGTCAAGAGGATGTTACAAACAAATGTTCTTCGGATGTTCAGCTTTAACATCAACACCTCAATTACCTGCAATGGAAGTACCATATGATGGTTATGCTGAAATGTTTAGTAGATGTACATCATTAACAACAGCACCTAATTTACCAGCAACATCTGTTGATTTCGGTTCATATGGTGGTATGTTTACTAATTGTTATGTATTAGTAAATAATATTCCAACAGTATTACCTGCTACAACATTAGATGAGAAGTGTTATTGGTACATGTTCGAAAATTGTAGATCTATAACAACTGCTCCTGAATTGCCAGCAACAACATTAGCAGTTGATTGTTATGGTTTTATGTTTACAGGATGTACATCATTAACATCTGCTCCAGAATTACCTGCAACTACATTACCAGCAGGATGTTATCAAGGAATGTTTAACAATTGTAGTTTAATTGATGATGTAAAAATCTATGCGACTTCAAAACAAAACAACTCAACATATAACTGGTTATATAATTCAGCAGCAACTGGTAAAATTACATGTTATTCAAGTTTAGGTTTAGATATCAACAGTGTAAATGGTATTCCTACAAACTGGACAGCTAAATATTTAGATTATGAAACACATGTTTTAACAATAAAATCTAAAGAAAACTTCAATGATATAAAATTATCTATACACACAAGTGATCAAACAAATTATGATCCAGATGTTTACTATTCAACTGATAATGGCTCAACATGGAATGCGGCATCAACAGGTGCTGGTGATTATACATTAGCAACTATTAATACTGACCAAACAATATTATTAAAAGGTGGTCCTAATTTGATTAGTTACAATGCATGTGCAAAAGATGAATGGGATAATTATATATCTTTCACTACATCTAGAGGTGCTTCTGTTGAAGGTAATGCATTATCATTGATTAGAGACATAACATCACCAACATGGTATGAAAATACAACTGTTGGAAACTATGCATATGCTAGATTATTCTTTGGTTATGGTACTTCAACTGGAATTAGTGATGCAAGTAACTTATGGTTATCAATGGGAAATACAGCATCATATCAATGTTGTAACAGAACATTCGGATATTGTGAAGCGCTTACAGTAGGTCCAGATTTGCCAGCAACTACATTAGGAGATTATTGTTATCAAAATATGTTTGAAGGTTGTATAGCGCTTACAGCAGCTCCTGAACTTCCAGCGACAATATTAGGACGTGCATGTTATGACAGTATGTTTAATGGTTGTAGAGCAATTACAACTGCTCCAGTATTACCTGCAACAACACTAACAGAATATTGTTATAATAATATGTTTAATGGATGTTCTTCACTTACAACAGCTCCTGAATTACCAGCTACAACATTAACATATGGATGTTATTATGGTATGTTCAATGGTTGTACATCTCTTACAACAGCTCCTGAACTTCCAGCAACAACATTGGCTGGTACATGTTATCAAATGATGTTTACTGGATGCTCATCATTAACATCTGCTCCAGAATTACCTGCAACAACATTAGCAGGTGAATGTTATAGCAATATGTTTAGTGGATGCTCATCATTATCATATGTTAAAGTATTGGCTCAAACAGGATATAGTTCAGATAAATTCGATAACTGGTTAAATGGTGTAGCAGCATCAGGTACATTTGAAGGATATAAGTCATTAGGTTTAGCAACTGGTAGTGGAAGTGGTATTCCAAGCGGATGGACAGCAAACTATTATGACTATTATATTAATGAGCCACTTCGTATAACAGCAACAAGTGATAACACAACAATTGATGCGAAAATTTATTCAAATGATTTGACAACATATAATCCTGATTTGATGTATTCTATTGATAATGGTTCAACATGGAATACAGTAACAGCTACTCAAACAGGTGGCGAAACAATCAACTTAGCAACATTAAATACAGGAGATATTATTTTGTTTAAAGGTGGTTCTAATTTGATTAGTTATGGTGCAACCGCAAAAAACTACAATAATAATTATTTAAATATTAGTGTAACTGGAAGTGGTGATTTAAGAGGTAACGCCTTATCTTTGATAAAAGATATTACAGTATCTAATTGGTATCAAGACACAACAATTAATAGTGGATATACATTTGCTAATTTGTTTAAATCATCTGGAATAGTTAATGCTGTAAATTTAGTATTGCCATCAACTACATTAAAAGGTCATAGTTATCGTAGTATGTTCGAAGGTTGTACATCTCTAACAACAGCTCCTGAATTACCAGCTACAGCATTAACAGTAACTAGTTCTTATTATAGTATGTTCAATGGTTGTACATCATTAACATCTGCTCCTGTATTACCTGCAACAACATTAGCAAGTTCTTGTTATTTTCAAATGTTTAAAAATTGTACATCATTAACATCTGCTCCTGTATTACCTGCTATTACTTTAACAAGCAGTTGTTATAAGGAGATGTTCTATAATTGTACATCATTAACAACAGCTCCTGAATTACCAGCAAATAAATTAGTTAGTGGATGTTATAGTGATATGTTCAATGGATGTAGTTCACTTAATCATGTTGTAATAAAAGCTAAGATAAATGTATCATATGCAACAGATAGTTGGTTATCTGGTGTAGCAGCAGCAGGTACAGTAGAATGTTATTCTGACTTAGGTTTGACAACTGGTAGTGCAAATGGTATTCCAAGCGGATGGACAGCAGTATATATTGAACAACAAGTATTAACTATTACTCCATTCGAAAGCGGATATGGTGTATACTTCTTAGCAAGTTCAAATAGTAATTCATTTGCTCCAGATATTCAATGGTCTGATGATGACGGTGCAACATGGAACACTATAACGCATACGGGTGGTAGTGGATATGAAGCTCACACAATTGCTTATCCTGTACAAAACTCCAAATTATTGATAAAAGGTGGTCCTAATTTGATTAGCTATGGTACATGTAAAATTGATGACGACAACTATGTCCAAATACGTTGTGATGCTCCACATAAAATATCAGGTAATATAATTTCATTGATTAAAGACACTACTGTTAACGGATGGTGGAACGATAATACTATGGGTCAAAATGCATTTAAATGGGTATTTAGTGACTGTTCAAATCTTAAAGATGCAGGAGATTTAATATTATCAACTGGTATTTCTCAACATGCTTATGATGGTATGTTCAGATATTGCGGTAATTTAGAAAAAGCACCTGTATTATCTTCTACAACATTAGCTGATTATTGTTATCAAGATATGTTCTATGCTTGTAGTAAGCTTAATTATGTTGAAGTATTAGCTCAATCACAATCAGGTTTAACAACACCATTCTTATCTTGGATGGATGGAGTAGCTTCATCAGGTACAATTAGATGCTATCAATCTCTTGGATTAGATACAGGTAGTATAAGTGGTATTCCTACAAACTGGACAGCTGATTACATAGTATAAAAATATTGCAAGCAGGCTTTTAAACCTGCTTGCTTCAAATAAT
>Ga0326513_10000954_pt1 | contig 23912 bp, 18 predicted proteins | sample 2_2465_0518_D_FD_203654 | JGI IMG/M metagenome (GOLD analysis project Ga0326513, IMG submission 203654) | Bovine rumen microbial communities from UC Davis, California, United States - 2_2465_0518 | ecosystem: Host-associated > Mammals > Digestive system > Stomach > Rumen | place: USA... | reverse complement strand
ATTGAGATTGCCACTGTGGCTCAGTTGGTAGAGCAACGCATTCGTAATGCGTGGGTCGGCGGTTCGAGTCCGCCCAGTGGCTCAAGCGAAATAAGCACCTCATAATGAGGGGCTTATTTTGTTTGATAACTTATATTTCTCACTCGTTAATAGATTATAACTTCACACATAAACACATGTGAAACTTAAATTATTTTACTTTATATGATTTGAGTTCAAATTTGATTTTGTATTTACGGTCGGGGTTTGTTGGTACAGGATCGTTTTTATAGTAAGCATAATGTTCACTATGACCATAGCCTTTTAATTGGCAACTTTTTACCATGCCCGGCTCGATTGTTATAGACTTGGTGAAGTCTTGGTAATCGAGCATGTTGTCATCCATATCATAGTAGATAATACGACCCGATATGGATGTGATAGTTTTAATTGTATTGTTCTTGAACGCTACTGTTGCATTGGGCAATACTCAATGAGTAAAAAAAAAAACTTTTTTCATATAGATAATAAACTTATGTTTAACACTCGCAAAATTACAAAATTTATTTCAAATTCCCAATTTTGTACTACATAAAAACTTCCATTTCCGTTGATTTGTTCGTGTTCAAAATTCTACATCTTTTTCACCCCGCAAAAGTAATACAACCTACTAACGTGTGAATCGTGTTGCAAATGCAAGCACATATTAGAAGGGTTCAATTTGCATAATATCAGCAAATTAAATCAAATCGCTGGTGGTTAATGGCACGTAGCGGATAAGGTCTTGTGGTGAGAGGTGGAGTTGCATGCCTCGCTGACCGGCAGAGACATAGATTTTGTCATGCAGCAGACAGGTCTCATCGATATATGACGGAAACGATTTTTTCATGCCTATCGGGCAACAACCGCCACGTATATATCCCGTGAGGGGCAGTAAGTCTTTTAGCGGAATAGGTTTGCATGATTTATTTCCGCTGGCGCGCGCCGCTTTCTTCAGGTCCACCTCGTATGCTCCTGGCACGACGCATACAAAATACTTCACTTTGTCGCCTTCAAGGACTATAGTTTTGAATACCGCATCTATATCTTCATGCATTTCGTCTGCCACATGCACGGCACTCAAGTCGGACTCATCCACCTCATATTCAATCAATTCATAAGCGATTTCTGCCGCGTCAAGCAATCGGCACACATTCGTTTTCTGCATTTTCTGAGCCATGGTTTTTAATTATATTGTTATTATTGTCCGAGAATTATGTTTGATTTTTTCGGGGCATCGAACACCCGAAAAAATCACAAAAATCGACAATAGAAATACAATCTCTTTTTCTATTAACATTAAACGGCTAACGCCGTAGGTGCTGATAATAAGATACACATCATATATGCTATTAACATTAAATCGCTAACGCGATAGGCGATGAGGTAATAAGATCTTGCACTATTAACATTAAATCGCTAACACGATAACTATTAACAAATGAAAAACATAAATCATAACATTATGCTATAAAAGGTATTCCCTAACGGGAAATCACGCTGATTATCAATTCCAATGCTATTAAAAGGAAACCCCTACGGGGTATAATCTAAATAAAAGTGCTATTGAATTTCAATAAAAGTGCTACTGAATTCCAATATAGGTGCTACTGAACATTAGTGGGATACTTAGTTAGTAACAAATCAGTTATTATTGCTCTTGATGCGAATCTTTTTCGCTCATGTTTTTGATAAAGAGATCGACCAAACGTTTTGTTACGAAGGTATGACGTACTGCATGACGCGCTTTGTCGGCCAGTTTTGAGTCGCTATTAGAGTTGCTTTGCGATTGTTGTTGTTCGGCTTGTTCAACTTGTTGCTCACGTTTATCAATCTTAGCCTTTAAGCCTGCCGGCGCATGATTATAGAGGAAGTTATAGCATGGGATAGTTGCTTTCATTATATACGGTGTGAGGAAAGTGGTTACCACACTTGATGCGACGATAATAGGATAGATAGCAGGGTCGATGACACCTAAACTATTGCCTAAACCGGCTATGATGAATGAGAACTCACCTATCTGCACAAAAGAGAAACTTGTCAGCATAGCGTCGCGCATTGTTTCTCCGCCCCACCAGCATCCTAAGGTGCCGAATGTTATCATTCCGAAGATAATCACTAAGCAGACTAATATGATGCTTGGCCAATACTCCACCAATGACGACGGGTTGATCATCATACCTACAGAAACGAAGAAAACGGCAGCAAAGACATTTTTGAGTGGAGTCATGAGTTTTTCTATACGGTGCGACTCTACTGTTTCGGCAAGAATAGTACCCATAACAAAAGCACCGAGAGCACTACTGAAACCGGCTTACTCGGCTGTCAGCACCATTCCTAAGCACAGACCTAACGATAGGATGATAAGTGTCTCGTCGTTCAGATATTTTTTGACCCAGCGCAGGAAAGTAGGTATAATCAATATGCCGCATACGAACCATGCAACAAGAGTGATAGCCAAGTCACCTATTTTACCTACCAATTCAGCACCTTCGAATTGATGACGGATAGCGATGCTTGACAGCAGAACCATCAGTACAACCGCAACTATATCCTCAATGATAAGAATACTTGTTGCGCCCTTGACGAAGCGTTCTTTGCTCATGCCAGCCTCATCGATGGCTTTCATTACAATGGTTGTGCTTGACATACAGAGCATGCCAGCAAGAAATAAAGAGTTCATCATGTCCAATTCAGCCGACCTGCCGACTCCAAAACCTAAAAGCATCATGCCACCGATGATTGTAAGCGCGCCTACGGCTGCTACTTTACCACTACTGATAAGGTTTTTAATACGAAATTCCAGACCAATGCAGAACAAGACAAAGAGCACACCGACATTGCCCCATGTTTCAACATTTTCTGCACTGACGAGTGATTCGCCAAAGAGATATGGGCCTACCAGCACACCGGCTACGATGTAACCTAATACGACCGGTTGTTTGAGCATTTTGAACAAGAGGCTTACCACGCCTGCTGTAATCATTAAGATGTAAAGATCATGTACCATAATATATTTGTGATTAGTAATTACGTTAGAATGGATAGCCTATACCGAAATTGACACGCAGTGCGTCGAGAGCGGATGGCATATTGAAATATGTGTTGATTGGTTTTGATTTGTCAGGTTTGCCTTCCTTATCATATTTGTAAGTTTGATAAGGCGAATGGATTCCGACACCCAAGTCCAAGCGGATAACTAATCCATCGAGGTCAAGTCGCAAGCCTGCACCGGTGCCGAGTGCAATCTGTCGCGCGAAATTAGGATTGTTGAGAATACCGTCTTGCAAGTCTTCGGATAATTCCAACTGCGTGATATAATCCTCGAAACCGGCGGACTTGAGTTGGTCGGTTAAACTATACCAGTTCCACACATTGCCGGCATCGACGAACGCTGCGCCGAAGAGTTTCCAGACGATAGGAAAGCGGAGTTCAAAATTGGCTTCCAACTTAACGTCGCCGGCGTGAAAGAAGTTCTGATTATATTTAGCGGAATAGAAATTACCCGGTCCATAGGCGTATGGAGATGACGCACGCAAACTATTCGGACCGCCTGTATAGAAACCTTCTGACAGCGGAGCATAGTGAGAGTTGCCCAATGGCATATTAGCACCGGCAAACAAACGGGTTGCAATGCTTACTTGGTCGGTGATATTAAAGCGGTTGCGCAATTCGGCTGTGAGTTTGACGTACTGGTTGAAAGAGATGGAACCCAAGGGTTTGTAGATCTCGTCCCACTTGTGCCCGAAAGCGCAATAGAGAGCATTAACTATATTGCCCGACTCTTTAAATCCGAGTTCGAACATGGTGTTAACCGGACGTTTGGAGCGGTAGTTATTGTAAGTGAAAGTATAGCCTATAGCAGGTGAGAACTCATCACCGGCTAAGAGTTTGATCAGTTGCGGGTATTCGGCTGCTTTGTCCAAGAGGTCAGCCGATTCGGCTTTCATGCGCACCACGGTGAGCGAAAACGGCGAAAACGAGTGAACAATATACGGACTAAACGGCGAGCGAATAAAGTAGGTGAACGAGCCTGATATTTTATGCAAGCCATAGCCACCGGCTATATTCTCATACTGATAACCAACTAAATATCGGGTATCGCCATCGGGATTATTGTCGCCCGTCCAATGCAGATAAGGGAATACTAAGGCGGCATTGACACCTAATTTGTAGGTATCGGTCTTCTTAGGGTCGCTCGGATGGCGATTACGGAGTGCCCAATAATAAGCACCATTTGTTTTGATTGTAAATGTCTCGCCTCGACCAAAGAGGTTTCGGATTGTTGATTTGAGGGTGAGATTAGGACCTATACTATTGTTGGAACGATAGGCAATGCCTGCGTCGGCAGTCAGCCCATAAGTACGGGTTATGCTATCACCTCTAAAATATTTCTGTCTGCGCCACTCCTTGGATGACAACACGCTAAGTCCAGACTTATAGAGTTCGCCTTCGAGAATATTATTGTAGTCGCGCTGCGAGAAGAGGCGCAACATAACCGAACCATCATTAGTGAGTTTATAGTCGGCAGTGAGGTTAGTGAGCAAACCATTTGTTTTGTTGACCTCCGGATTATCTGAAATGGTTGAACCGATAGTAATGCGCAGTTTGTCTTTGAAGAATGATTTGCTGATAGCGATATTCATGTCGTTGGTTTTGCCTACGGCATGATTGGTCTGTCCGCTGCTGATATCAACATCAATGAACTTACCCATCTTAGAGTTAGCCATAGCGGCATTCAGACGGCTATTGACGATAGATGATAAGGCATAACCATCGCGTTGTGCAGCCTCGTTGCTTTCTCCCATATACATACCGGTGGCAAGCAGTGTGGCAGCCAAACCTTCACGTGTTTCGTCATCAACAGACGCTAATTCGCGTGTAACAGCCTCATCATCCGGTGCTTCAAGGAAAAATCCGATTGATTTTATTCCAATAGAATCAAGAATACCATTGACTCGCACTCCGGTAGTAAAATCCACACGGCGTGTTTCTTCGCCCTTCGACTCTACGTCAGCCTTTACTTTCTGAGAAGCCGACACATTAAGTTTAGTCTTGCCTATCGGACCTTGGAACACGATATTGCTTCCCGAATCGACATGGAATGGCATAATCGGATAAGCCTTAGGCGAATAGCGTATAAAACCATCATCGACATTGATTTGTCCGCCTAAATTGAGTTCTTTTTGAGGCACTGCAAATCGGACATTGACAGTACCATGAGGTTTGACTTGTGCTAAGTTTTTCTTGTCGATAGGATAAGTTATATCGGTAGTAGGCAGGATAGTAACATCCACATCTGCCACTATATTGTCGAGCGGACCAGCGACAGTACCACGGATATCGGTAGCAAGGTCGCCATAGACAGGGATTGGTCCGTCTTTAATCAATTTGACGGGTGCAAAACTATCAGCCTTGATTTCGACATTAAGCCGCATACTATCCAAATTCAGACCACCTGTAAGGGCAATAAATGTGCTATCAGCACCATATATAGGCAAACCATTGAGATCCAACTGGTTGTGCTCCATAATAATTGGAGTCTGTCCCAAACTCAACTCTACTCCGTAAGGTTTGTAGAGAGCATTTACACCAAGGGGCAGGACGTTGGCTGACAAGTCTATTTTACGAGGCAGACCATCGATAACAGCCTTTGCACGAACGGCACCATTAAAATCGATATCTGCCAAGTGGAGAATGCTATCTACCAAGTCGAGAGGAATATCGTCAAGCCGCACCTCGGCTTTGAGAGCATGCTCATGTTGTATTGAAGGAGATAGAGTCATGTCCACTGTTCTGTTGCCAAGTTGCATAGTATCGAATGCAAGTTGGTTGAGCATCAGCCGCCCCGTACCATTCAATTCATTTTCGATACGCTCCATATCAAACCTTAGGGCAGCATCGGTTTTCAGATCACGCACTGTCATAACGCCATCGGTAAGACGAGTGGCAGCATCAAGAGAGGCATTAGTTGTACCTTCGCTCATCTGAACATGCAGAGCAGCCCGGGCGGCAGGTAGACGAAGATGAGATTTGCTTTTAGACGAATACTGCTGATTAGTAGTGGCTTTGAGTGAGATATCTGTTTGCAAAGAGTCTGAAGTTAATGCCAAAGTAGCAGCATTGATATCAATTCCGATGCTATCTATAAATTGCTGCAAAGGGCTACCCTTTTGGAGTGCTATATCAGCCTTAATATCTGGAATCTGCCGCCGCAAAGTGTCGATCATCGTAAGTTCGGAAAGCGAAACAATAGAATTGATGACAGCCGTATCGCTGACCACTTTTAGAAGCGGTGGAATACGTTTGACAAATGCAAGCACGTGCATCGGGGTTTGAATATCGGCATGCAGCCCCGGCGTATGCAGGACAAGAGAGGTAAGACTATCGGTGGCAAAATCCAAATTCAGACTATCGACATGAAACGAGCGTTGAGCCATACGGGCACGGACATGACGCATCTGCGTATGATAGTCAACGGTCATTTGTTCAGGTTGCAGGAAATCCGTCACTCTGAACTGATGCTCTGTTCGAGCACTGACTTGCATGGCATGATTGTGCATCTTAAACGGCAGATGCAATGTGCCATCAACTGACTTGTTAGCCAAACGGGCATTCAGATTAAGTCCTGACGCATCAATCTGACCATAGACTGCATCTTTAAGACTGACATTAACCCTACTCTTCATATCTCGAGAGCGAGGATTAAATCCTTGTCCTGCGGCATCAATATCACCGGCAAGAATGATTGGAGTGCTATCTTTAAGAAATGGTGCGAGGTTGAACCTATCAACATGCACTGTAGCATCGTAAGCCTCATTTTTAATATCATAAGAGGCACGCAGACTTGCTTTACTACCTTGAAATTCAGCGTCGCCGGTTACTGTGACGTACATTGAGTTCAAGTCCATCTGAGTAGTGGCAAGGTCGGCTTTGGCACCCATCTCGTCAGAACGGACATGTAAGCCACTGCTGGTAATGAGATTATGCTTTATATCCGCGCAAGCACTACCATAGATAGTGTCAATCGGTATTCGGAGATTGCGAAGAGCAAAGACAAAATCGCCAACATCCAATCTACGCGCATCATACAAGTTGGCACCAACATCAACCAACACATTAGTGTTGAGCGAGCCGGTGCTGATATCCATGTTTAAAGGAGATAGTCGGAAATGTATGTTGCGCAATACGCCATCAGGCAAATCAAAAGCCAAAGGAGGAGGTTCAGGTGCCTGCTGTTGATCTTCTGCCGACTTATCTTTGCGCAGATCGATTGCCACATCGACATCGCTGAGTAATAAACCATGCAGAGGATACTCGCCTTTGTCGATACGCAGAAGCGGACTTGCCACTTGCAGTTTTCCGACAATAGCATCAACGCCTACAGCAGGTATGAGACTATCAGAATGGAATGTAGTGTTATGCAACAACAATTCCTCCACATTGATGGGAGGAATATGTATTCCGTTTTCGTCCTTGAGAGGAACAGACGGAGTGTCGGCTATTAACGCTATTGCGCTAAGGCGCAAGGTTTGTGAATAGACAAGAGTATCTTTTCCACGATGCCCGACAAAGAGACTATCAATTTCGATGTGCAGAGGAAGGTCTTGTTCACCCTTATAGGCATGGTAAAGCACCATTGGCGAATGATGGAAAGGTGAGAGATAGATTCTGCCCAAATCGATATCCCAATCGGTGCGCTCATTGGCAATCTCTATACCTTTATTGAGGACTGCCTGACGCGCAGAAGGCGAAACGATAACACTACCTGCTACGATTAGCAGGAGCAAAACCAATCCCAGCACAACTCCAATCAGAGCCAGTGGAACCTTCCATAAGAGACTTACCTTTTTCACCGTCAGTCAGTTAATTTTCGGAATATCGGGATATCGAACTGTCGAATCAACCTCTTAAAAACTCTTCTGTACGCCCAATCTCAAGCCATAGAGACCGGGGGTAAACTGATTGGCAATCAGATTGCGCAGTTTGCCTGAGAATAGGATTACATCGTTGGTAAACTCATTGTAGTTGTTGCCCGTTATAGGGTCGGTGTAACAATATGTTGTACCACTATAGCCAAGACTGAGAATAGACAGGTAAATCTGGAATGTACTTTTTTTGTTGAACTGATAGGTAATGAGTGGCGAGACTTGTGCACCATAGGAGATGCTGTGTCGCAAACCATCGTAGTCAGTACCTTTGATATCTCCTGCCATTACGCGCGGATAGTCCATTCCGGCATAGAGGTGGGCTTCAAGCCAAATACATAGTTTGTCGTTGAAGAGCGTTTTTAGACGATAGCGAACATACGGAGTTACATCCCACGACCATTGTTGGACACGCAGGTCAGCCGTTGTTGTGGTGTCAAGAAAAGAGATGGAATAATTAGTTATAGTGTTAGCAAACGTACCACCAAGGCGCATACCAAGTTGAACGCGCTCGTTGACCTTCCAACCAATCTCAGGATTGAGAGTGATTGACCAGCCGTTCTCTTTGCGATTAGAACGCGAGTCGGTATGATAATAGATATCGAATTTATAGCCGTAGTAGAGTTTTTGTTTCCATACGGGTATTTGAGGAATAGTTATATTAGCCGTATCTTGCGGTGCTTCAACCGTCTTTGTTTCACCTGCAACGGCAACTACAGAAGCCAAACCATCGGCGATATGATCGTCTTGAGCCATGAGCGATGCTGTACAGAATAGAGCCACGGCTATAAACCAAAACATTCTTTTCATACGAGTTATCAATTTTATTTGTTGTTAAAATTATTTTGTACCACCTCCAAGGGCGACATAGAGGTCGATTAGACTAATGAGTCCGTTATACTGATTAGTAACATCAGCGAGTTGTGCTTTGAGATAATTCTCTTGTGATATGAGCACTTCGAGATATGATGCTTTGCCTTTTTTCATCAGTTCGCACGTTCCGCGATAGGCTTCGCTTTGAGTAGAAAGTAGGCGTTGATAGAGAGCATCTTGTTCTTGCGCATTGCGGCAACGGAATATAGCATCATTGACTTCGCTTCCGGCACGCAACATTGTTTCGACATACCTATTAGCAGCCTCTTGTTGTTCTAATTGTGCAATCTTCAGATTTGCCTTCAGTTTGCCACCGGCGAAAATAGGTTGTGTGAGTCCGAACACAGCGTTCATGAGCAACTGTCCAGGGTTAGCCACTATACCGCCATTATTAGTCCAGCCGAGCAGACCGGAGAGCGATAATGAAGGACAGAAAGCGGCTTTTGCCATATTAGTCTGATAGAAAGCCACAGCCACATTGCGTTCGGCAGCACGCACATCGGCACGATTACTCAGATAAGCGGCAGGCACGGGTTGGAGAGTCCATTTTTCAAACGGATAACTTGTCCAAGGTGAGCGAGCGATTTGATGAGGTTCTTCGTTCATAAGTTGGCACATCGTCAGTTCTAATGAATGAATCTGCTCAAGGAGTTGCTGACGCTGAATCTGCACGTTGATTAAGGAGGCTTCCATCTGACCTACTGATGGTGAATAAGCCTGACCATTTTTGACCAACACGCGCTGAACTTCCAATACTCGCTGCCATATCACTTCCGTACTATCTAGGATAATAGCCTGATAATCGAGAAGTTGTAATTGCGTATAGACTCTTGCCATCGTTGCCACGAGGTTAGCGTGCATGGCAGCCAAATTGTCGTCGGCTTGCGCACGCAACACCTCAGCCTGACGCTTACGGTTAGTTATAGTTCCGAATCCTTCCCCACCCCAGTTGAGCGCAAGAGGAACTTGATAACTTAATATGGCACCTGAAGAGCCACTACCCGGAGTAACTGTTCCTGACACACCTACATTAGCCGGACTGATGGCAAGCGTAGGTAGATAACCAAGTTTGGCAGCACGCAGACGAGCGTCCGCCTCCATGATTGCCAACTGACGAGAACGGTAATCGACATTATTGATTAGGGCATTTTGAATATAACCTTGCAGTATAGGATCTTCAATATACGACCTCCATTTAGCATCGCTCACCGTGGTAATCAATGAGTCTTGAACGGGCTTGACAGAGGGCTGATACTTATTGAATATGCCGCAACTGCTTAGCATCAACGAACTCAACGCAAGTACTAAAACCATAGTGGCTTTAGGAGCGGTCGGAATAGTCGGAGTATTCGGATCATTCGGAGTATTCGGAAGAGTCGGAATTTCTGGATCACCTTGGAAGCGTTCGTGCAGTTTTTGGAATATGATATAGAATGCCGGCACAACGAATACGAGAGCAAGCGTTCCGACAGCCATACCGCCTGTTACACCGATAGCAAGAGCGCGGTTACCATTAGCACCTGCACCGCCTTCAATAATAAGCGGAATCATACCGGCAATCATAGTTACGACGGTCATCAAGATAGGACGCAAACGGTCTTCGCATGCTCCTAAGGCTGCTTCAACTATGCCCATTCCTTGTTTGCGCTTTTCAACGGCAAACTCAGTAATCAAAATGGCAGTCTTTGCCAACAGACCTATAAGCATAATCACACCTGTTTGCAGATAGATGTTGTTCTCTTGTCCGCAAAGCCAAGAGAATGCGAACGAACCCATCAGACCGAATGGTACGCTCAGAAGCACTGCCAATGGGATAAAGAATGACTCGTAGAGCGAAGCGAGAATCATGTAAATGAGCAATATACAAACGAGATATATTATACCTGTAAGATTGGATTTGCTGTTTTCTGCCAACTCGCGGCTCATACCACCATATTCATATCCGTAGCCCGTTGGCAAATAATCTTTTGCCACTTGCTCTATGATTTTTTGCACATCGCCGTCGCTATATCCGGGGTTGGGTTTAACGCTACATGCTATCGACTGATAGAGATTGAAACGTTTCTGCGTGGCTGAACCTACAGCAGGAGTAAGTGTTACGAACTGCGCAATAGGTGCCATCTCGTTGCCTACGCGCACGAATATATTATTCAGTGAATTAGGGTCAAGACGATATTCAGGAGCAGCACCCGCCATGACACGATAAACCTTGCCATACTGGTTGAAGTTGCTTATGTATGCACTACCACAATATGCACCGAGAGTGTTGAGCACCACATCCGGAGATATACCGGCGCGGTCGCACTGCGTGGCGTTGACATCCACCTTATATTTAGGATAAGACTCCGAATAAAGCGATATAGCCATCTGTACCTCTTTGTGTTTTTGCAACTCGGCAAGGAAAGAGTTGACCACTTCGTTGAACTTCGACATGTCGCCGCCTTGAAAGTCCTCCATTTGCAAGTCGATACCGTCGCTATTACCATAGCCCGGAATCTGTGGCATCTGACCCGGAAAGACTTGAGCGTCCTTTATATCTTCGCACGAGTAGTACAACTTCGCCATTACCATATCAATATAATGTTCCAAACCTTCACGTTTATCCCATGGTTTGAGGCGAACAACGAGCGTACCGTAATTGACGCCCGTACCGGAAACGATACCAAAACCGGAAATCTTGGCATAACTCTCCACTTCTTCCAATCGTAGCACATGCTCTTCCACCTGAGCCATTATTTTGTCCGTTTCCACGAGTGGTGAGCCGGCAGGGGCTGTAACATCCACAAGGAAAACACCTTGGTCTTCTTGCGGCACAAGTCCTGAAGGAAGGGCACGCATTGCTAAAACCATAACGATAACGGCTGCGATAAGCCATATCCAAGCCCTGCGAGGCTTATGCAAGAAACGTGATACGCCGTTTTTATACTTGCCAAGAATGGCATTGTAGGCTGCATCATACGCCGTCTTAACCCAATAGTTGAGTCCTTTATGTTCTTTCTCGTCAGAACCGGTTTTCGGACGGAAGAGTACAGCAGTCAGAGCCGGACACAGGGTCAAAGCGGATATACAACTCAAACCTACCGAACTTGCAATCGTGATACCGAACTGGGTGAAGAACGTACCACTCGTTCCGGGCATGAAGGTTACAGGAATAAACACTGCCATAAAGACGAGCGTACAACTGATAACAGCCACCGTTACTTCGCTCATCGCATCTTTGGTGGCTTTATAAGCCGAGGTATAGCCCGATTCCATCTTCGCCATCACTGCTTCAACCACCACAATGGCATCATCGACGACAGTACCGATAGCCAGAACTAAAGCAAAGAGGGTCAATATATTAAGCGAAAATCCTGCTACCTTAACTATTGCAAACGTGCCTAAGAGCGAAACGATAATGGATATCGAAGGAATAAGTGTTGCCTTGAAATTCTGCAAGAAGAAATATACAACCAAGATAACGAGCAAGATAGCGATAATCAGTGTCTCCACCACATTATGCATAGCGGCATAGAGGAAGTCATCTGAGGTCTGCAAGATAGTAAATTCCAGCCCTGCAGGCATAGTTTTCTGAATATCGCTATATATATCATTGATAGCGGCATTAACTTGGGTGGCATTTGCCCCGGGTGCTTGATTGATGATAAAAGCCACACCTGGCTGACCGTCAACACAAGATGAGAAACTATAGTTCAAAGCACCTAACTCAACATCTGCCACATCGCGCAGGTGCAACACATTGCCATTAGACGTGCGCAGGACAATATCTTCAAATTCTTCAATCGACTGCAAACGTCCCTTGTATTCAAGATTATATTGATATGTATTGCCGCTCTGCTCACCAAGCGAACCTGTGGCTGCCACCATATTTTGATTGCCGATAGCAGCAAATATGTCTTGTGGGTCAAGCCCATAGCGCGCCATCACATCTGGCTTCATCCATATACGCAACGAATAAGTGTTACCCAACAACTGTATTGCTCCAACACCTGTAACACGCAACAAACGAGGTTTGACGTTGATGTCAATGTAGTTGGCAATAAAGTCATTATCGAACTTACCGTCTCGGCTTACGAGAGCAGTGATTTGCAGAATGTTATTTTGTCGTTTCTCTACTTTCACACCCACACGAGTGACTTCTTGCGGCAATAGTCCCAAAGCCGCCGAGACGCGGTTCTGCACATTGACGGCAGCCATATCGGGATCGGTACCCTGCTTGAAAAAAACGTTGATATTCACATCGCCTGTTGCACTTGCTTCGGAAGTAATGTATGCCATGTTTTCCACACCATTGACTGCTTCTTCGATAGGCATAACAACAGATTTCATCACCGTGTTGGCATCCGCTCCTGTATAGGAAGTGGAAATCATTACGGTAGGTGGTGCAATATCGGGATACTGCTCGATAGGCAGCGTATTGAGGCAAATAAAGCCTACTAAGGCTATTAGCAGTGATATACACACCGCCATTACCTTTCGATCAACAAATATATTTCCTTTCATTTTTCACCTTTCATTTTACCATATCACTTTGTCGTTTTCGTGCACATTAGCAGCACCTTTGGCTACTATTGTTTCGCCTACTTCAGCACCGGAGAGAATAGCGGCACGCACACCATCGCCTAATTCCTCAATCTCCACAATAGCACCTTTAGCAATACTATCAGGTCCTACTTTATACACCAACACTTTATCCTGAATACGTACGATAGACGTGAGCGGAACAAGCATTACGTCCTCCCACTCTATAGGCATCACTACAGAGCCTTGCATGCCGGAAAAGAGTTCTCCTTTAGGATTAGGAAAAGTAACGTAGCATGTTATAGAACCTGTCTGTTGGTCAACCATACCTGACAGACTGGTGATATGTCCTTTCTCGCTATATTCTGTGCCATCTTTAAATTTGAAGGTAAGTGGCGGCGCAATTTTCTTTATCTCGTCTAACGAGCCTAATTCGCTCACGAGTGCATGTATCTGGCTTTCTGTCAGTGAGAAACTGGCTTCCATCTCACTAACTCCGGCTACGCGGGTGAGCATTGTACCTTCGGCAATAACATCGCCTACGTGAGGAATGATATTGCCCACCAATCCGTCAACCGGACTTTTGATTGTGCAATAGCTCAGACGCAACTCTGCATCGCGGATAGCAGCATTTGCTTGTGTTACCTGTGCTTCGGCAGACTGGAGAGTATTAAGGCTTTTGCGGAGTAGATAATCGCTTATAATACCTTGTTCAGCCAGTTCTTTATTACTCTCGGCTTCCAAGCGAGCATTGTCGCGAACGGCAATAGCAGTCTGCAAATCGGCTTTGGCATGTGCTAAAGCGTTTTCGGCACTACGGCTGTCGATGACGAAAAGGACAGTACCGGCTTGTACTCGCTGACCATCTTTGACTCTGATTTCGTTGAGCGTACCTGTACACCGCGAAACAATTGACACATCGCCTGCACCACGAACAGCCGCACTCCATGACATCGGAGCCGTTACATTCTGACGTGTTAACTTAACGGTTTCATAACTCGTGTGCTGCTCTTCCGGCAACTTAATACATCCAACTAATGTACAGAGCAAAAGAGATAATGCACAACACGATAGATTTCTACAGATTGTGTTTGATACCTTCATATTTTCCATTATTGCTAAAATATATTTTCTTATTATTCTGTTTAGTTTAAACAAATGTCGCTGCAAAAGTAGTTTTTTTTTTCGAGATATTCAAATATTTGTCATACAAAAAGCCTCTGAAGATATGATTTTTTCATATTTAACTACTGTTTCTCATTTGCGATGACTCTACGATGTATTGCTCACAGAATTAACAAAAAAAACAGAATTAACAGATTTCTCGCTAACGAATCGGTGTAATTCTGTTAAATCTGTTAGATCTATGGTTAACATGATAATTCTGGTTTCGTGATTTGCGCATTTACAAAAAATATTGTAATTTTGCAGTTGCTTTTTTGATTATGCTACAAATGAAAGATTTACAAACAGGATATATCAGTGGAGTTAATCTGGCACGCTTTGTGGGTGCCTTTTTTATTATAGTTTTTCATAATGCCGGTCATAATAATTTATTTTGATATGAGATTTTAGATATGAGAAATTTATTAACTTTTGCATTAGTGGCAATGTTATTTGCTGCGTGCACAAATAAAAACGAACAAAATATGCAACTGACACAAGAATGGGATAAGACATTTCCCAAATCAGAGAAGGTTAATCACAAGAAGGTAACCTTCCACAACCGTTTTGGTATCACCCTTGTAGCAGATTATTATGCACCCAAGGACGCTCACGACAAATTACCTGCTATCGCAGTAAGCGGTCCTTTTGGTGCTGTTAAGGAACAATCATCAGGTCTGTATGCTCAGCATATAGCAGAACTTGGTTTTATTGCTATTGCTTTCGACCCATCGTTCACAGGCGAGAGTAGCGGCGAGCCGCGTCGTATGGCATCGCCCGACCTCAATACCGAAGATTTTCTTGCGGCTGTTGATTATCTCTCTACCCTACCCGAAGTGGATGCAGAACGTGTTGGCATAATAGGTATCTGTGGCTGGGGAGGCATGGCAGTCAACGCTGCTGCCCTTGACCCACGTATTAAAGGGACAGTGGCTGTAACGATGTACGATATGAGTAAAATCAATCGTGAGGGATATTTTGCAACTGAAGATACGCCGGCGCAACGTAATGCCAAACGAGCAGCCATGGCAGCTCAACGCACAGAGGACTACAAAAACGGTTCATACAAACGCGCCGGTGGGGTTATCGACCCGCTACCCGACGATGCTCCGCAGTTTGTCAAGGAATATCATGCTTACTATAAATGTCCGCGCGGCTATCATGAGCGCAGTGGTAATTCCACTGATGGCTGGAACGTGATTGGCTGTCAGTCGTTTATGAACATGCCTTTGCTTTCATACGCTAACGAGATTGAGAATCCCGTTTTGCTTATCCACGGCGAGAAAGCCCATAGCCGCTATTTCAGCGAGTATGCCTTTGAACGTATGACGGGCATCAACCCTGAGGGCAAAAACACAAAAATAGGTAATAAAGAACTGCTTATCATACCTAACGCTACTCATGTTGATCTGTACGATGATGAAGCAGGTGTTATCCCATACGACAAGATTGCCGTGTTCTTCCGTCTTGCGTTCAACAAGTAATATTAAAACTTTATTCAATGGACGAGATAAACACAACAGAGTTATTACGCAGTTCGCAGTCATGGGATGGTATGGAACTACCAGCCTACCCTGCCGGCAAGCCAGAATTGATAGTCAAACGTTTGATATTTCCTATAGGTGCAAAAACAGGTTGGCATCATCATACGGTAATCAACTATGGTATTGTTGAGCAAGGGGAACTGACGATAGTCAACCTTGACGGTAGCGAACATACATTTCATGAAGGTGAGGCATTGATAGAGGTGGTCGGCACTATCCACCGCGGAGAGAATAGAGGTCCACAACCGGTGATACTTAATATGTTTTACGTCTCAACTCCGGGACAAGAGATTACCATACAGCATACTGATATAAAGAATAATAAATGACCGAACGAGAAAAGATGTTAGCAGGTTTGGAATATGATGCCTGCGATCCGGAATTATTAATAGACCTCAACCTCACTAAAGTGCTCTGCCAGCGTTATAACAACCTCTTACCTACCGATATGGAAGGACGCAATTCGTTACTTCAAGAGATATTAGGTCAGGCAGACAGCGATACGTTTATCAACCAGCCGTTCTATTGTGACTATGGTAAACAAATACGTGTGGGCAAACGTTTTTTTGCTAATTTCGGGCTTACTATTTTAGACGAGGCTTATGTTACTATAGGCGATGATTGTTTCATTGGACCGCATGTGAGTCTATATACAGCATGCCATAGTACCAATCCAGCCAAACGCAACACGCGCTACGAATGGGCAGAGCCGATTACTATCGGCAATAGCGTATGGATTAGTGGTAACGTAACAATCCTACCGGGTATAACTATCGGAGATAATTGCACGATAGGTGCCGGTTCAGTCGTTACGCACGATATTCCTGCCAACTCTATTGCTGTCGGTAATCCTGCAAGAGTTGTGAAAAAGGTTGAATAGAATTATTTTACTAAAGTTTCGTTATTTGCGATGAATCTATAATGTATTGCTCACAGAATTAACAGAAAAAACAGAATTGACAGATTTCTCGCTGACGAATCTGTGTAATTCTGTTAAATCTGTTTGGTCTGTGGTTAATGATTATTTTGGTTTCGCTCATAATTCGTTAATCTATTATCGGCGCATACGGCGGTAGCCGTTTAATGTTAATAGCATATCGGCGAATAATTAAAAGATATTCCCTACGGGAAATCGTCTATTTATCTGACAACAATAATCCTTTATTTTACTTCGCAACCTGTGAGGGTATAAGTCTTGTTATTGAAAAGAATATAGAGTTGTCCGTTGCGCAGAATCTTCTTGGCTTGCGGAACAACCATAGTATTGATTAGACCTGATTCGACATTATGATGCGCAACACACAGGATTGCGTCTATTCTAACCTTCACTTCCTCACCTGCTACGTTGGAAGAGGTGATAACGATAGAGTCACCGGTGGCTTGTAAAATATTTGCGCCTACATTCAAATCTATGGTTGAACTCTCAACACCTTGAACTTTCAATCCATGGTAATCATTTGTGTCTGCAACAGAGATTAGTACCTCATCTCCAGGGTTAGTAGGAATAATGATTTTGCGGTCTTTACCATCAGGACGAATGTCGGTATTGGTGGTTTTGAAAGCAATCTTGTTAGATGCTGAGTTTTTATACTCAAAGCGTACGCCACCCAAAGAGAAAGAGGATTCTTGACCTCCGGTTGCAAGGTATAAGGTATATTTATGATAGATAGAATCTGTTTCTTCTATCGTCAGGTTTTGAGCATTCTGAAAGCCTCCATTGTTATAAATCCAATCACCCATACGCGAACCGCGAATATCAAATCCTTTGAACTTAGATAGCGTATCCGATTGTAGGTTAACATCGCGCACTAAGCGAACGGAATTACCATAACTGCGTTGGTATCTACTATTTGCAAAAATTGTTGTGTCATTAAAATGAATGACTTGTGCTTGCCTTGAGTTGGCGGCAGACGATGTCCAATAAAAGCCATGGGTATTTCCCCAACCACACTGATTGTCTCTACGTTGTCCTGATGCGGGCAAGAACACAGCTCCTGCCTGCTCCATTTTGGTCCATTGCGAGACTGAATAGGTGTTGGTTTCCCAATCAACGGCCCGGGGCACGAAGGTCAGACCATCCGGAGTCTCCCAATTATCGGGTAGAAGGATATATCCATGCAAATTAGGGATAGTCGCATGTGACCTTAGGTTTTCTGCATTCGGGCGACCATAAAGCAAATAAAACCATTCTCCATACGTAAGCGTGCGCCATGTAGAGCCTTCTTCGCTATTTGAAATCGTATTATATACTCCCCAGTCGTAATATGCTGATGTGCCTGTCATACCTCTGTAGGCTTGATTGATAGAAGGACCATAGCCCACAACATTTGTTTCCACACAATCAATAGAATCATTAGATGATGAATATGGCTGATAGAAAATAGCGCAAGGATCATCAGCTGTATTATCATAACCGCTTGTTGCCCAACCGAACAAGTCAATCCAATCTGCATTATCGGCAGAGATATTCTTGTTTTTGCTCCCTACAATCTCATATTGGTTAGAAGCAAAACGCCAGGTTCCGGCAGAATGTGTTCCGTCGGGATGAGTCGTTGAGTTCAATGCTGCAAGGTATTGCAGATTGCCTTGAGCAAAACGAACTTGTCCACCATGTGCATTGATTGTGAACAGACCGGGGAGGCCACTTGGATAGTCGCCTGCACAGAGAGCGAATGTGCTCATCAGGCTGACTGTCAATAAAGTAATAAATGTTTTTTTCATAAACGTAATGTTTATATAATCAATATGTCAACGTTGTTTTTTGCGATTGCAATGGCATTTATAAATAAGAAACATTATCAAATCATTACAACCTCGGCTACAAAAATACTGCTTATTTTTCAATTGAACAAGTTTTGAATTTAAAATACTTTTAATTTGATATATCGGTGTCAGGAAAAACATATTAGCCTACATATCAAACACATATTAAAAGATGGGAGCTAACTGGAAATCGTTGATTTATCGACACTAATAATTTTCAGCAAAATGTGTATTATTTGCCGTAAATTATGTAACTGCTGTTTCGCAAAAAAGTAGTAATTTTGCAGTCATAAACTGAAAATACAATATCAAATCGAACCATACAAATTATGAGAAAACTAATTTTAACTCTCCTCGCAGGCGTGTTTGCTCTGACGAGTTGCAATGCGCAAACAACTAAAAAAGAAACGAATATGAACAAGAAAGCATTAGTAGTCTTTTTCTCCCATGCAGGAGACAACTACTCGGTAGGAAACATCAAAGTTGGCAATACCAAGATTGTTGCCGATTACATCTGTGAGCTGACGGGTGCAGACCGTTTTGAGATTATAACCAATAAGTACGACGGCATGGCGTACAAACCTCTCTGCGACCTCTCACAGGAAGAGCAGATAAAAGACGAGCGTCCGGCGTTCGAAGGCAAGTTGGAGAACCTTGACCAATACGATGTGATATTCATTGGCGGTCCCGTTTGGTGGGGCACATATCCACAAGTGATGTTCACGTTCTTCGACACCTACGACCTCAACGGCAAAACTATCTACCCTTTCACCACCCACGAGGGTAGCGGACTCGGCAGGTGTGTCAGTGATTTGCGTGCAGCCTACCCGCGTGCAGATGTCAAGAAAGGCTTCAGCATCTATGGTCATGAGGTGCGCACCGGCAAATTGAAAGTAGAAACATGGATTAAAAGTTTAGAGTTATAATTATGGAAGAATTGCGTGTAGATCCACGGGGGACGACACCCGAAGCGCAAGCCGCGTATATTGAGCAAGGTCGCAGACTGTTCGCTTTCAATCAGACCGTTCCATTCACGCCGGAGAATATAGAGGCAACGAAAGCCCTCTTTGGCGAGAACCTCGGCGATGGCTCTATCGTACAACCGCCATTGAAAGGTGTCTGCTTCGACATGGTACATATCGGCAAGAATGTCATGATTATGCCGGACTGCCTGATGATGTCGCGCGGCAGTATCACTATCGAGGACGGCGCAATGATTGCCGCTAACGTGCAACTGATCAGCAACAACCACGACCTCTACGAGCGGCAGATTCTTATCTGCAAACCGGTGCGTATCTGCAAGAACGCTTGGGTTGGTGCCGGGGCTACTATCCTACCCGGCGTCACAGTCGGCGAGAACGCCGTGGTAGCGGCTGCGGCAGTCGTGACCAAAGATGTGCCTGCCAACACCATCGTCGCCGGCAATCCCGCCAAAATCATCAAAACCATTCCGCCAAAAGAATAAGACTAATTTGATATGAAACATTTATTTATCACTCTGCTCGCAGCAACGATGCTTGTTGCCTGCAGCCAAACGACTGACAAGTCAAATCAAAACACCAACAGTATGAAACAAGAAATCAATGAAGTAGCAGGCCGCAAGAATTTCGGTTCGCAGCATGCATTAGTTACCACACCTCAGCCCTGCGTGATGATTGCAACATGGGACGAGCAAAAGAATCCCGATGTGATGATGGCAGCGTGGGCAGGACAGTTGGACTACAACCAAATAGTCATCAGCCTCTCGCCGCACAAGACCACTGACAACCTTGCACTTACAGGTGCTTTCACCATCAGTTTTGCTGACGAGCGCACCGTGGCGCAGTCCGACTATTTCGGAATGGTAAGCGGCAACGACGTACCCGACAAAGTGGCACGTGCCGGTTTCACCATCACACCATCACCTAATGTCAACGCACCGATTATCAACGAGTACCCATTGACTCTTGAATGCCGCGTAGTAAGTTTTGAAGATGGTATGTTGATTGGCGAAGTTGTCAACCAGAGTGCCGACGAGAGCATCCTCACCGACGGCAAAGTTGACCTCACCAAACTCAAACCTATCGTCTTCGATGCCGCAGGCGTATGCTATCGTGCCCTCGGCGACAGCGTAGGCAAAGCATGGGGCAGCGGCAAAGTGTATATGGAGTAACAAGTATGTAACAATTGCTAAAACGATTATAGTATGATAATTACCACCACACCGACTATTGAAGGTCATAGTATCAAGACATACAAAGGTCTTGTTTCCGGAGAGGTTATCTTCGGAATGAACTTTCTGAAGGATTTTGGAGCTTCGCTACGTGATTTCTTTGGAGGACGTACCGACAGTTACGAGAAGGCTATGCTCGAGGGTCGCGAGACAGCCGAACGAGAGATGCGCGAGCGCGCTGAGAAGATGGGCGCCAACGCCATCGTAGGAGTCAGCTTCGGCTACGAGACCATGGGACAAGGCAACGGCATGATTATGATTTCAATCTCCGGCACAGCCGTCGTTATCGATTGATAATATTGTCCTCGTTGCGGATATAGATGGTTTTGAACCCGGACTAATGGTGCGCTAATTTATGACTCAGAATATACGGAATACAATTATCGGTTTTGCGGCGGGAGTGGCAGCCGGTGTGTCTTACGGACTGAATCCGCTGTTTGGCAAACCGCTGTTGGAGGGCGGCGTACCGGTGCTGTCGATGCTTTTTTTCCGCTATGCCATATCTGTGGCTATATTAGGCGTCTGGATGCTGTGTCGGCATGAATCGTTCCGCGTCAACGGTCGTGAACTCCGACTGCTGATAGTGCTTGGCTGTCTGTTCGCCTCAAGCAGTGTATTCTTGTTCGAGTCGTATCGTTTTATCCCTTCGGGCTTGGCGACGACATTCGTTTATCTGTATCCTGTCTTTGTGGCACTAATAATGGTCTGTCTGCATGTCTATCCTAAATGGCAGGTGTGGGTAAGTATTGTTGCCACGATAGTTGGAGTGGTCTTGCTCAGTTGGCCCGCTGCAGGTGTGCAGATACATTGGCTCGGCATAGTGCTTGCGGCGATGTCGGCATTGAGTTATGCTGTCTATTTGGTTATTGTCAACCGCTCGCAGCGAATACGCCATATATCCGAGCACCAACTGACTTTCTATGCGTTAGTGGTGGGAGCAATAGCGTTTCTTGCGTATCTTCTTATCGACGGTACACCTGTGCTGCAAGGTATCGACACCACGTCCGAAGTGATGAATCTTATAGGCTTGGCTATCTTCCCTACGATGATAGCGATGCTGACGATAGCCATCTCTACGCGCATGATAGGTCCGACAAAAACCTCCGTCTTAGGAGCATTTGAACCCGTAACAGCTATCTTGGTAGGCACCTTGGTCTTCTCCGAACCGCTGACACTGAATATCGTTGCCGGTATAGTCATCTGTATCGCCGCAGTGCTGTTTATGATTATTAGCGAACACAAATAGACCAAGAAACATAGAGCAAGAGAACATGGCAGAGGAGCATGATATATGGCAATGGCAGAAGCCTGGCGGAGCATGGAAAGGTGCCGGGCTATACCATATCACGCTGACCATTCCCTCGCGTGAGCCGCTTCTCGGCGCGCTCGTCATACCCGACAATGACGCCACGCAAGCAAGGGTGGAAGCGAAGGCGTTGGGGCGAATGCTCATCAATGTGCTTTGGGATGTGCCAAACTATCACCCGGAGATACAAATCCTGCATTATTGTCTTATGCCCGACCATCTGCATGCTGTTTGGTATGTGCGCAGAGAGATGAAACGGGGGATAAGAAGTGCAGTGCAAGGCTTCTGGCAGGGAATAAAACAAATAGGAAGGGCATATTCTTTCATTGCCCCGACTGCCAGTCGGGAAAACGACAAACAAAGATGAAAAGAACCATATTTTATATATTAGCCTTTGCCCTCTGCTCCTGCGTTATGCAAAAGCCAACCACAAGCGATGAATTTGCAAAAGACGTACAGAAGGACCTTCCTTTCAAGGTAAGCGAACTGAAGGCGGTTAGCAACCACGACAACACCTATTCCTTCCACAGCGACGGATATATCGGCTTGCTGCCGGACTACGAGGTGGACAGCGAAGGGGCAAGCATGATCTACCAGACTACTTTCGCGCCGACCCACCACACGCAGCCGTCCAATGTCATCTGGCGGAACATCGTCATCAACCGCAAGGCAAAGCGTGTCCTCTGTATCGACCGCCTCATCCAAAACGGAAGAACTTTCGGCTATGTCTATGTGCTGCAATCGGAGACGGCGCGTTACAGCGACTCCGGCACCTTCCATTGGGATGTGAGCAACCCCAAACTGCTGCTCAACGTGAGCGACGCCATCGAAGGCATGAGCGAACTCTCCGTCGAAACACTAAACACTTTAACAAAATGAATATTAATATACCATAAAACAACCAACAATATGAAAACTAAACAATTCCTTTCTTTGGCAGCTATCTGTTTAGGGCTGCTCTCATGTGGAAAGCCGAGTGCTCCCGAGTACAAAATCGTTTGGACGGGTATCACACCCAAAGGCATGTATTCCGGCGATGAGATGCCGGGCAATGCACCTCAGTACAGCCTTGACAGTCTTGAGACACTCATGCACAGCCCCTTGCAGGGAAAGACTGTTTTTTGGCTGGGGTCGTCTATCACTTTCGGCCTGATAGCTCACGGCGAAGCAACCGCCGACATGTTCGCAAAACACAACGGCGCAACTTGCTACAAAGAGGCGGCGTCCGGCACGACGATTGCCAATATCCCGCAGAGTCCCGAAGCAGGCGCATTCCTCGCGCAGATCATCGGAGCCGATCCGAGCAAAGAAGATCTCTCTTTCTCCGCCCGTATCCACGACCTGCCGTTGGATGTGCAGCCCGACCTCTTTGTGCTCCAACTCTCCACTAACGACTCACGCCTGCCGGCGGAGAGCATCGGCGCAATAAGCTCCGACGAGATCATCTTCACCAAAGGCACGACCGACAGTCTCAACGCGCAGGCGTTCTCCTTTGGAGAAGCTTTTATCCAAGAGGGCGACGAGATCATCGTGAGCGGAGTAGAGCATCATCCCGAAGTGACGATCCAGCAACTGATGGCGGA
>Ga0326513_10000952_pt1 | contig 23975 bp, 41 predicted proteins | sample 2_2465_0518_D_FD_203654 | JGI IMG/M metagenome (GOLD analysis project Ga0326513, IMG submission 203654) | Bovine rumen microbial communities from UC Davis, California, United States - 2_2465_0518 | ecosystem: Host-associated > Mammals > Digestive system > Stomach > Rumen | place: USA... | reverse complement strand
CGCCGCCCGTCTGTATATGATGTCACCGCTTGTACTCAGTGCTTCAATTCCCATCTTCAGTGCCGTGTCATAGTCTGCTCCGTGGTTGTCCTCGACCATGCCAATCAGATTGTCCAGCAGGTCAGCTGCTTTTTCTCTATCCATTCGTTGCCCCCATCCATTTGTTCAGCTTCTTTTGCTCCGTTTTTCTGTCCATCGGTTCCCAGCGCGTGCAGTTTTTCCCCGGCTCGCATCCCCGGCGTTCGGGCGGGTCGTGCAGGATGATGAACGCGCACAGCACTTTGCCGCCGCTGTCCTTTTCTGAGTACCGGCACTTCTTGCACTTCCGGATGTCTTCCGGGCTGTCATGCGGAACCCATCCCGGCTCTGGAACGACCCTCGGCTTTTCCACGTCCTCTTTTCTCCGAATGAACCTGCCGCCCTTTGTCAGCGGTTCTGCGACTGCCTGCTCCGCACTCATGCCGCTCATCAGCCTGTTGTGCATCGCCTTGCTTGAGATGTGGCCGTGTATTGCCGCCAGTTCGGGTGCGGTCATTAATTTGCCGTGAAAGGGCCATCTGCGTGTTATGTTTGGCGTGACAGGTGTCGCAACTGCTTTTTCTACGTCCCAGCCGCCATTAAGTCTGCTCCGGAGTGTCGCGTATGACATCCCTGCCACCTCTGCAAGTCCCCGGAGCGAGTAGGTCTTGCCCTTGTACTTTATCTTCCTTGCTTGCTGCATTGGTTTCTCCTGTTATTCCTGATATGGGTTATAGCCCATTTGCCAAAGTGTCGTTTGCGCTCCATCTGTGTTCAAACGTTTCTGAGCCATTTCATAGTAGTCCTGATCAATCTCAAAACCCACATATTCATGACCAGTGCGTTGACACGCTATCAGGCTCGATGCGCTCCCAACATGAGTGTCGAGAATAACATCTCCGTCTTTTGCAAATGTTGCCAAAATCCATTCGTACAGTTTCATCGGTTTCTGTGTTGGGTGAATACGGTATTCCTTGTTTGTCATGTCCTCTTGAAGCATACCGTTCCACTTAAACTCAAATATTCGACACGGCTGTTTGATGTCTGTCCATGCTATTTCGCAATCAGCAAAGTTTAAACCTCTTCGTTTTTTATCCCAAACAATCAGGCATTCAGTTGCGCCAAGATGGTCAAGGAAATAATTCCCACCGAATATAATTCTGTGTTTTGCCACTCGCTCCAGTTCGGAGAAATATGCGGCATCCGGTATGTGGCTGTCATCGAATGCCTTGTAGCTTTTGGGCGGGACAGCGAGACCCCCCCCGATTGTTGCCAAACGGTTTTGCACCGCCGATTTGTGCTGTACCCCCCCGAAAGGAATCCACTGTTTGTTACCCCCCCGGGTGTTCCGGTGACGTTTATTCCATACGGCGGGTCAACCACGGCAAGGTCAAAATACTTGTCGGGGAACTGCTTCATTCCTTCCATGCAGTCCATGTTGTAAAAGCCAAAGTCTAACATCCCTTCACCTTCTTTGCCGTCAATACAACAGTGTCATACCGTTTCTTCTTCTGCCGAAATACCTGACCGCCAATCTGTGACAGTCCGCATCTTGACCCGTATTTGTTCTGCTTCTGTTTCTTCATGTCTCTCCTTGTTTGCCCGTGCCGCCGCTCACGGGCTTAGTGAATAATGGGTATATGCTTGACTACATAACAAAGGGTTTTTGTGTTTGTGTTTGTTATATGGTTAATTGCGGCGGTTAATGGGGAGCGTTATTCAGGTGCTTCCATTATCGTCAGCACGGTCTTCTCCTGTGTGTATTCAAGGTCTACCGAATAGCCGTCTGTTATCAACTCTTCTCTTCGCCTGATCGCTTCATCTAGATCACTGCACTGGATCGTGTCGCCCGCGCTCATTCGTCCGCTCCTTCATCCTCAGGCATGTTGCTTGCCACTGCCGTAATTTCAGCGGTCACATTCTGGAAATGCTCCAGCACAGTCTCGACAAATGCCTCCGCTTCGCTTCCGTTATCAAATTCGCCCTTGATGGTTTCCGTGCCGTATCTGCCCGGCTGTTCAATCCTAATTTCGTATTTCATATTGTTCTCCTCTCTGTATGCTCTGAATGGTTTACACGGAATGAATGACATTGAATCTGGTTCTACCTTCAATACGAATTCAGTCTCATCACTTACTCTGGAATAGAATTCATCTACAATCTTTTTGTATACATCATCAGACAAATTCATCCCCATCCTCCTCTAAAAGTCTCTTCAGATCTGGTATCATCTCCAAACGGAATGCCTCTTTCCGTCCGATAAGCATATCCCTTTCGGTCCCGTCTGCTTCTTCGATGCTCGCCTCCAGTCCCCTGATCTTGTTCTGATAACGCTCTATCAGATACAGTATTTTTTCTCTCACTTCATCCTCCTGTTTGCATGGCTATCAATTTCGCCACCATATCCTTATGGCTCTGGTCCGTCCTGTTCTGGAAGTTCTGAAACCTTCCGGGTGTCCCCGATCTGGCTGTCGGTTTCTTCTCGTCAACAGCATCGAACACCCATCTTCTGATCGCCAGATAGTGAGACTTGCTCTTGTAACCCTTGTCTCCGATGTACTCGTCCAGAAACTTGACCGCCTGGTCCGTTTTGGTTTCTCCAAACTCGGCAGACAGCTTCTCGTATTCTTTGGCTGTCATGCGCACGTTCCCATACTCTCCGAAGGAGAGTTTATTATTATCTTTTTCTTTTACTTTATCTTTTTCTTTAGGTTCGGCTTTGGTTTCGGTTTGGTTCTGGTTTGGTTCTGGTTTGGTTTCGGTTTGGTTATCGTTTGGTTTTTCTTCGGTTTTCGGTCTCCCTCCTTTTTCACCGTTCTCCCGTCTTCTCCTGTTCGCATCGATCTGGGGCTGTGCCATGTAGAACATCCCAAGCGCAGCACCTTCACAATCTGGCTCCTCGTCATACAGTGCATATCTGCATATCGCGTCATATGCCTGAAGCCGTTCGTCATCCGGGAGCGTGGCAAGTGCTTTCATGAATGACCCATAAAAAACGAATCCATCTGTCATTGTTCATACTCCAATATTACTGTTATGTGCGGTTCCTTCCGGTCTACTGCAAACCGATCTGTGAAGCCGATGATATAGTCCCATGCATCGTCCTTTATGATCCCGGTCGTGACCAGCGCGTCCTGAATGACCTTGTGAGCAAACCCTGCGATATTGTCCTTGTCTCGCCTCTTATTCGGCTCGTAAAAGCAGTAATGGATCGTTACCGGGGACTTTATCGGCTTTATCTTGGCGGCTCTTATTTCACATTCCACGGCTTTCTGAGCCGTCTTTTTCATAAGGTTCCCGCCGTACTTGTTCGCCCTCTGGTTTGCCGTGTACTCGTTCATTCCCGGAAGTCTGTCGTGGATCGTGAAGTGCTGCATCATACCAGTCTGTACTCCGAAAAGGTGACTCTTTTCCCGTAACGGTTGACCATCGTCTTCGGGATGCTGTCGATCTTGATGCCTCTGGCTCTCAGGTCACTGATCCGTGCGGCTAACCTGTGGCATCCGAAGTTGTCCCTGGCTTGTGTATCCGTGATGCTTCCGTTCGTTGTCATGTATGCGAGTATCATGTCACACTGTGACTGTTTCATTTTCCCCTCCTTTCACTGGCTCCAACTGTTGCATAAAACCGTATCAGCGGACTTGAATCCGTCATCAGTTCAGTCAGAGCCAGTTCTTTCCATAGCGGTCGATAAACTCCTGTATTGTTTTGTTGTTATGCTGAAGCCAGGCATATTCAGCTGTCTGTTTCAGCTTCACATCCATCCAGTGTCCTTCATTTCCGTGGATCATGTTGTGATGCTCTCTGCACACCCATATCCATAACCCGTCCTCTTCTGCCAGCTTCCTGTTTGCCGTTCCGTGCAGACAGTGATGGCGTTCGAGATCTCTTTCGCTTCCGCAGTAGAAGCAGGACTTACTGTTTTTGATGATGCTGTTCTTCATATGCCCGCATAGCCTCCAGTTCTATCGGTCTCAGTGTCTCGATTCCTAACTGCTGCGCCTCCTGGACTGTCCCGTCCAGTAAGATGCTCATCTCTTCTGTGTTCAGATCATGTGAGCCTTTCAGCATCACATAAGTCCTGTACATGACCCCTTTCGCTCCGGATCTGACCTGTGAAGTCGGTTTCAAGTGGTACTTGCCACTCCTCAAGACTGCCTGTTCTGCCTTGTCGGTGTCGGGGATCGGGACCGTTACCAGACCCCCGGCTATCCTGTCGACCTGTCCATAGGACCGGAGCATCTCGTTGTGGACCTGCTCTTTCGGCATCCTCATGGCATCGGCTATCTTTCCGACCAGTACCCAGTAGTAGGAATTCTGGGACAGCGTCCTTTTCTCCCGGTGCTTCTTGATCTCCCACTCCTGTCCGTCTTTCTGTTTGGCCAGGAACTGGATGATCTGCATGGCATTACCGATCATTTTTTCAACTTCCCGATGATCTCAGTTGCCTGTCGCATCGTCAGCTTTGTCGGATCGGGGCATACGTTGTTGATGTATGCTGCATTCTCCGGACTCTCAGCAAACAGCTTCAGGATAAATGCGACCTGTTTCTCGGAAGCCATCGGTGTTTTGTTCTCTTTGCCCTTCAGCTCTGCGCTGGCCTTCTGGTCCGGATCGTCACCTGTGATGATCTTGTAAGCTTTCAGCAGCGCGTATTTGTCTGCATATGTCATTGCCTTGCCCGGAGCCTTGTCCTGAGAGTCGACCCCGTCTCCGTATGTGGCGATGTCGATATATTCCTCGGGTTTGTCAATGTTCACAAATCTGTAGACCGTGCGTACTCGCATAAACTGCTGCTTGCGTTCTTTTGGCTGGCCGTTGTATGTGCTTTCCGTGATCAGGATGTCCCTCTCGATGATGTCTCTGTCGAACGGGTACGAATACACTCCGTATTTTTCTTCTGCCGGCTTCACTGCAGCCAGCACGTCTGCCTCGCCGACAGCCTTATATGAAGACTTCCCCTGATCTACGTTCAGGTTTTTCGCCACCCGGCTGATCTCGTTCGTTATTGCGCTCATGCGCTGATAAATGTTCATCTCACTCATTGAGTTTCCTTTCTGCCAGTGCTATACTGGTCTTGTCATGAATGAATGGAATTATTCTGATGTTTGGCCGTTCTGGAAGCCCCCGGAGCGGTCATTCTATTTCCCGTACGAAATTGTCGTACACATACTGTCTGAAGCACTCGCCGCAAAGACACTCCCCCGGTTCCGGTTCGAAATAGACATCGTCCTGTATCGGTTCCTGGCATAGATCGCATACCGGTCTGGATGCGAGCCACTTCTCTGCCTGTTCTTCGTGCTTCTGCAAGTCCTGTTCTGCCAATGTTTTTTCGAGTATCATGTCCTCTCCTTGTAAAAATTGCATTTGCCGTATCGGCAGTATGTGTCTTTCAACGCGCTGCACCCTGTCTTCAGCTTTGGCTGTCGGAACCGGCACGAGTCTTCAGGTGCGTACTTTGCTTCATGCGGTGGTTCAAGCTTCGGAACCGGCTGCCCCCAGAAACGGAATATTTCTTCGTATGTTGGCTCATGTCCGTATCTTTCCATCCATACAGGATCAATCTCATACTTTTTAGCCATGCCACCACCTCCGAATAAATTCTCTGACCATTACGGCTCTGCGCAGCTCGCGTTCATATCTTTCAATGGTTGCTTCCAACTCGTCTTCGATTTCTCCAATTTCCCGTGTCATGTTCAGAACCATCAGATCGCGCTCCCGGATTATCTTGTCTTTGCGCTTTTCCTCGCCTTCGTGCCGGATGATTTCTTCCATCAGCATTCGGTTTTTGGCGTGAAGCGTTGGTGTGAAGAATTTGCATTTCTCGCAGTTGGTGTTTTGTGTTGCGTTGCAGTACCGGTCATCATGCCCGCGATACTGACATTCTCCTTTGTCTTTCTTCCGGGATGACAAGTACCCCCCCTCGGAAAGAATCCTTTCAATTTCGTCAGCTTGTTTCTTTGTCATCATTGTTCCTCCTTTCAGTCTCTAAGATTTGCCCAGAACACAAATGCAGGCCATCCGACAGCCGCTGCAAAACTTCCAAAGAACAGCCCGATGTTGATTGCCAGGATGTCAGCCAGTGCGACAAATGCGACCGGCAGTGCAACGACCGAACACAGCACCAACGCCTTCCGGATCATGTTCGCTGTCCGTCTGCGCGGTACTGGTCGCGGTGTGATCGTGATCACGTTCAGCGGTTCGACCCTCAATTCCGCTACTCCCGGAGCGACCGGGTCTTCATAGATGCCCGCCGGCTCGTGTGTGATGACTCTGTCTGGTACATATCTCCCCTTTAATCTCATTTTTCTCCCCCTTGTGGTTTATTCCCACGCTCTTACAATGGTTACGATTTCCTCGTCGGTCAGATCGTTCAGTTTGACAAGCTGACCCAGTTCCTTCAGTCTCAGATCCCCCGGATGATCAAGGCGACGGTAGAGCGTCCCTCGCGGCATCCCTGTCTTCTTTGCGGCTTCTGTTTTGTTTACCCTGAACAGATACCACTGGGTGATCGTTGCTGGTGTCCGTATTCGTGGCATGTTATTCCTCCGTATAACTTAGTTCGACTCATTTGCAAAAAAATAATCGCTGACGTTCTGGAGATCAATGGACAATAATTCACACCATTTAACGATGTCATTCTGAGAAAAACCAGTCTTGCCAGTCATTTTCTTAGACATAGCCGTCTTGGAAATGCCGACCTTTTTCCGGAATTCGTCCTGCGTTCCGTACTTTTCAACGATACGCCCGCGTAATTTAGCGTATTTTAAGCTCATCCCCTCACCTCCTCTCTCAAAGCAAGTATAACTTAGTTCGACTATGATGTCAACAATAAGTTGAACTAAATTTTATTTTTGTTGCCCTAAGTAAAACCAAGGCGTATAATTCAAGTGGGAGGACGGTACCATGAAAAAAAAGTATGAACAGACACGCTTCGATAAGCAAGCGCAGGAACGTATGAGATATGTAATTGATACATATTTTGGTGGTAGCCAGCAAACGCTTTCTGAGAAATGTGGCATACATAAAGCATCGGTATCACAATATGTAAATGGTAAAAACGTTCCGTCAAACCTAACTGCAAAAAAGATATGTGATCCACTTGGATTAAACCCGGCATGGCTCATGGGATTTGATGTCCCGATGCACACACCGCAAGACCTTGGACCCGACTCAGGTGATTTGTCAGACGGACGCAATCTATATTATCAGGAGATCATTCCGATCATCCAAAAACTATCAGACGACAATCTGCACCGACTCATCCGATATGCTGAAAAACTGCATGACATCCAGACCGCAGAGGAAGAACTAAAATGAAATTAGAAAAACTCCCATCCGGTAACTACCGCGTCCGGGTCACGATCGGACACACTCCAGACGGCAAGCCGATCCGGAAGTCGTTCACACACTCCGACAAGACAACGCTGCGCAGAATTGCAGCAGAATACGCTGACACGCACCGGAACGTTACCACAAGCAAGTCTGTCGGAGCCGCTTTGGACGACATGATCGCCGCCAAAATGCCCGTGCTGAGTCCTTCCACGCTTAGGGCTTATACTTCTATGTCTAAGACGTTAAAAGCCAAATACGGGCGATTTTGCGCGCTTACCGTGCATTCTGTGAGCCGTCAGGATATGCAGAAACTTATCAATGACATGGTACAGACCGGCAAGACTCCGAAGACCATCCGGAACTATCACGGAATGCTTTCAGCGGCGTTTAAATACTCCGATTGCAGTCTGCCGGCTGTCACGCTTCCGCAAAGAGTCCCCCCGGTCATCAACATACCAGACGAACAGACCATCTCCCGGATCATGGACGCAGCCAGGCAAAAAGGCATTGACGTTCCGGTCACGCTTGCCATATTCGGGATGCGTAGATCCGAAATATGCGCGCTGACCGCTGACGACCTTTCCGGGAACCTTTTGCACGTTCACAGAGCCGCCGTCTACGGTCCTGACAGAGCCATACACGAAAAGATGCCCAAGAACTATACATCCGACCGCTATGTCCGTATTCCGGACGCTACGGCGGCTAAAATACGCGCACAGGGCTATGTCACGGACATGACACCCGCTGCGCTGTCCCACGCTTTCGAGCGGCTTCTGGAGCAGAACGGCCTGCCGCATTACCGTTTACATGATATGCGGCACTTCTGCGCGTCATATTGTCACAACGTGCTGCATATGTCCGATGCGCAGATACAAGCCATTACCGGGCATAAGACTTCCGTGGTCCTTCGGGCGAACTATATCCATGCGATGGATACGGAACAGACCGCCAAGCTGGTCGCCGACAGTCTGGCCGGACTCATGTAGTCGTGTCCATTTTCGTGTCCACGTGTCCACAAATGTGTCCATTTTAGTGTATAAAATCTTACACATTCTATGCCGATATCTACACACTTTCAGACGCAAAAAAGCCGCATAAATAAAGGATTTTCAGCAACTTTCCTTTATCTATGCGGTTTCTTTCAAATATGCCGGCGGTGGGACTCGAACCCATCTACAAATCCTCATAATCCGCGTAAACTCTGCATTATTTCGCACTCGTGTCCATGAGCGTGTCCACGGAATCTAAAAAAAGGCGACACCCGGAAACCCGAATGCCGCCCACCACAGGAGGATAACCGCCGCAGCGACACTCCTGCCGCTGCCGTTATTCAAACCAGATCCTGATTGCCTCCATGCGTTTCGATACGCCGGTCGTCCCGGCTGTTTCGCCCTCATCGCATACCGCCATCCATCCATACGTCTGGACGTGGACCTGGTATTTCAATTTTCTTCCAGTCGGATTCTTAACGCATCTGATCCGGATCGCTTCCATCCGTCTGGACTCACCGACCGAGCCGAGGACCGTGCTGTTTCCGTGCATGATGCCCGTGTAAGTCTTCCAGCCGGTTGTCTGCAGGTGTACATCCACTTCCAGCACCACTCCGGAAGGCGGATCGATGGTCAACGCTTCCATGCGCTTCCCTTTTCCAGTCGTGCCGGCAAGCTCACCGTTCGATGCCCATTCCATCCAGCCGAAGGTCTGACAATGTGCGCGATAACGAATACTGTTCGATGAAGCATATGCCTTCAACTGGTCAGCGGTCAGATAACAGATATTGCCGTCAAGGTTCCCGCCGTATCCCGGAAGATGCAGTACAGAAGTATACTGGTGGATCGCTACGTCCTTCCCCCACGGTCCCCAGCTTGCAGAATTCTGCCACGGTTCATCCGCATATCCGTATATCGGCATATAATCCTTGTACTGCGCACCCCAACACGGATAGCCGGCATCCTTTACTGCGGACCAGTCCATATAGTTGAAGCAAGACTGTTTAGACCCGTAGATGAACATGGTCTGACCGGTGCGCTGCTTGACCAGATCCATGAACTGTTTCGCATATGCTGGATTCTTAAACTGCGTATTCTTCCCGATACTGGAAGACGATGTTTCCCAATCCAGGCACAGAAACGCCTTCCCGATGTAATCCCGGATCGTGTTTAGGAAGTAATCGACCTCTGCAGCGACTCCGGCACCGGTAGCATAATGGTACAGCCCTACGATCTTGCCGCCACGGATTGCGCCGTCAATCTGTGTCCGGAACGCCGGATTCGTGTATGTTGTCCCCTGCGTAGCCTTCACGATGATGAAATCTGCAGCAATCTTTTCGGCATCAATGTCAGACTGGTAACTGGAGATGTCGATGCCGTTAAGGTATTTGCTTTTCACCGGCTCGACCTTTTGGCTTTCCGCTGCATATTTCGGTTTCGCATATCCTCGGATGTATTCCCAGCCGACCGGGATCGTCCTTCTCCGGACAGCGTCATTGTAATTTCCCTCGATCACGGAGATGCTGGAACCGCTGACCGACTCGACAAGACCGATATGATCAGCGAATCCGTCGTTCGGCTGTGTTGCATCGTCCCAGTTGTAGCAGATGATCCAGCCGGGCTCAGGAACAGCACCGCCGTCCTCTTCCCAAATGCCCGCCTTTTTAAATAAGGAAATATGTCGTTCAACGCCGCACTCCGTTCCGCCAATGATGCCCGGATCTCCCAGCTTGATAAACAGCGCCGAGATGGTCGTGTCGCACCATGCATCCGTATATTTAACGGAATACCCTTGTGCAAGCGGTTTGTGGCTGTTGTAGAGGTCGATTATTTTGCGCTTATCTGTCCCGATCCACGACTGCATTTGTCCGATCGCGTCCTGCGCGGTAATTCCCATTACATACCCTCCTTGTTATACTGAGCCGTAGACACTCCCAGAAGTGCGCCCAGGAACGTATCTACTGCCACGATTGTGAATACTACGTCATCCGGCCGGAACCAGTCCCACACAGGCCCGACTGCTCCGTAGAAAACAGCGAATGCCGGCAGAAATATCAACGCGATCCACTTCAAAACATCATATACTTTGTTGTTCAGCATATTATTCCTCCTCTCTTGTCGGAAGTTTACGCACTTCATCCATAAGCTTCGCAGCAGTGCCATTGCCGCCAAGTTCCTGGTATGGTTCAAACATATATTTCTCCAGTTCGTTGTATTCCCGTGCGGATATATGCCCCTGTGCGATGTACTTGTTGCACTGCCACAAGATCTTGTCATAGGCCAGCCCCAACAGGAGACGGTCCTCTGCGCTTCTCTTTTTGTTTCGGTTGATCAGCCAGGTCCAGAAGCCCGTCGAGCCGAAAACCGCAACGGCAAGTGTGACTATGATGTCAATGTGCATTTCTGTGCCTCCTTCCGGGCATGAAAAAGGACACCCCGAAGGGATGCCCCTGTTAATTTGTGACTAAAAGGTGCGGTTAGTAGATTAAATTGTCATTTAATCAACCATAGGGATACAAAAATCGTAATAACCCCCGGCAGATCCGTATGTCAGGAAAACGCCTTGGTTCCCAAACTGCACACCAAGAGCATCTTTTGATGCGTTACCCGCGCCCCATGCAGGAACGAAGACAACACCGGATACGACGCTCGGCATTCCACTGCTGACTATGCCAATACTACTACTTGTTGACGGTGAGATGCACTTGATTTCGCCCATCAAGACATAAATCCTGCCATGTCTGACGATGCGGACGTCATTTAGCGTGTACTTGCTCGTATCTGATGAGGCGAAAACGGTGTTCACAGTATTACTGTTTAGTGTACTAATGTCACTCTCATGTTCGGCTATTGCACCCGATAATGTCTGTGCCGTTGTGGTCAGTGCTGTGTTGCCTATTGCGCCTGTCAGTGTGCTTGCTACATTGGAAAACGATGACGAGCCAAGCAGATTCCAGATATACCTGACGTTCTTGACCATCGTCGATATGCGGTTGAACAGCGTTGCAAGCGTGCTTCCCGTCGTGATAACGGATACGTTTGTCCATGCCGTCGGGCTTGCCGCGTCGCCGGAAGTGAACGCCACGGGATTATTGGTAAGGTCTGCTTCCGCGACTGCCGCGTTAGCCGCGTTTTCTACGACTTCGTTAAACTCTGCCTTATATGTGTCCGTTCCATCGTCGAACGGCACATAAGCCGGGTCTGTTAATGCCTTTGTGTTCAATTCATGTATTTCCATCTTCGTCGCCTTTCTTTGCAAACTGTTCCGCAATCAGCGCTAAATGTGCTTGCCGTTCGTCCGCCAACACTTCAGATAGTATCAAATCCATTACTACGCCCGGAATGTCATGTTTGCTTCCAATTTTCATAATCGCGCCGCGCAATTCGCTTTTGGCATTTATAACACGTATGTTAAAAGGTATATCCATCTTTCCCCCTAATTTTAGCCGGAAGCACTAACAAGTAGCCCACGCCTAAACTGCATCCTTACATTGTTGATTGTAATATTTCGCGTTTCTCCCGCATACGTTGTGCCGTCTAAATACCAGTCCGGGTCTTCTATGGTCGTGTCGCGCAGTGTGTGTCCGCCGGTGACGTGAAGGTTTTTATAGCAAACGACATCCCCCGCGTTGAGTGCTTCAACCGATGCCCGGTAATATCCCAAAACGGGGCTGAAACTTGTGTTTGCCGCATTTGTGCTTTCAGCCCAAAATATCCCTTCCCCGTTATACGACAAGTCCATTTCCAGACACCAAACGCCGTCGTTGTCTATGCTTCCCGTTCCTATTGTCCCGATAAGCGTCCCGTTGAACCCGCCTAAATAGTATTTCGAGTATCCGCTTTCGATAGACGACGCACGCACGGAATCTTTCGTTCTTACCGTGCCGCCGTTAATTTCTATACCGGCATTGTTCCATCGTCCTATCACATTCCCGGATGCGTCGTAAACCACTATCGAGCCGTTGCCGTTGTTCACGCCGCCCAACGTCAGCGTTCCGCCCTTGATCCGTGCTGCACTCATTGTTCCGGCAGTGATAAAGTCGGCAACAAATGACCCGTCAAGCGTCCAGGCGCTTGTAAACGGTCCGGAAACGCCATTAGATGAAAATCCGATGCCGTTCACGTTGATCCGCAGCACATGGACCGCTGTGGCCGTGTCTTCCGTGTCCATGACAAGCATATCCGTAGGCTTGCCGTTGGCATCATACAAAAAAACGATATGCCCTCCCATGCCGCCGGTGATAAGGTTTGTCGCGTTCGCAATAGCTAAGTCCATGTCAGACCACGACGGGACGTCTTCTGTTATTTTCTGTTCTGTGTCCGCCATTATCACGTCAGCAAAAGACGCTTGCGCTTCTCCCAACTCCATTTTGTCGTAGCGCTCCGTTAAGGCGTTCCAGACGACTTTTATAACCTTTGCCGTTGCGTTTACGCCTAACGCTTCATAGTAGACATTAACCGTATCACAAAGCTGTACACGTTCCAGCGGTGCTATGTTTTTGTATTCTTCTGTTTGCCACAACTGGACAAAATCAACGTCTATGTTGACGTGCGGTATCCACGGTGTGTTGCTGTTAAGTATCGTCCGCGCCTTGTTTTCAAGTTGTGATACCGTCGGCGCGTCCTCAAACTCCGAACTCAAGTCCATTGGAACGACGGCGCGCTTGTAATACTTGAACGTGATATGTTCGCCGTTTTCGTCTTGAATTGGTACGCCGTTTTCATCCGTCCAATCCGCCACCCGCTGTAGGCCGCCTTCACCCGTAACGATGCTCCCCCAGACCACGGTAGTGTTGCCGTCTGACCAGTACGGGATTACAGCGTTGTACAGCCCGTCTGTGTCTACTACGTTCTTAATGTCGGCAAGGTTTTTTCCGTATCTGATAGTTACGCCGTTATTTGCGCCGCGGTTGCTGTACAGCCGGACAAGATAGTTGTCGAACTTAAATTCGCCGCCGTACACGTCCAGAATAGATCCAGACGTTCCGCCCAGCGCCGCCCGGATGGAAGTAGGCACGCTAAGAGAAAAACTCCCGCCGGATGTTTTGTTCGTCCAAAACGTGAACGGGTTTTCCGTCATGCTGTTTGAACGGAAGTATTCAAACGCTTCCGTTAAGCTGGTAGCGTCAAACGGAGACACTATCACATTGGACAGCTTATAGCTTATATGATGGCAAAAGAACGTTACTATGCCACTTATAGGCGCAGAGCGGCGGTAAATTTCGAAAGGCTGTAAGTCCTTCTGCTCATCATGTGAAACAAGAATAATGCGTCCTTCCGTTATTTCGGAATAGAACCTTCCCGTTATCGGATAGGTAAACTCCACTTCAAACGGGCCGTTACGCGTTTCTGAGACTTCACAAGTGATACAGTCTGACAGCCGTCCGATTCCGTTCGTGGTAAAGTCGGTTGCGTTTTCATCAAATAATATAGGAATCATACTCTATACCAGTTTGGCGTAATTTCTACGCTTCCAATCCCATCACTGTATGCAATATTGTTCGCGCCAGGTGCAAGTGTTGGAAAGTCGTTCGGGCTAAATATAACCTGTGAGTTAAGGTTGTTCGTCCCTCTGTAACACGACTGTATTTCGCTGTCTACAATCACATAGTCGCCAACGCTGTTAACCGTTATCGTCTGACTGCCTATTACGACCGTTTTGGCGTCTGTAGATACCAACTCTAATAACGGGGTAAATATTGCGTCGATAGTAAATGGATAGTCAATGTTAAGTGCTATCTGTATGTATTTTTGCGCTTCTTCTGCCGATAGTGAAAAAGTTGTTCCGCTCCCCGCGTCTCGCGCTTTTTCTATATAATTACCTGTTGATTCAGATTTCAAATATAGAACAAGGTTAGTACCGGCGGGCGCGCCATTAAGTTTATACGTCCCGGAAGACGGCAGTTTCTCATCCCGCACAAAAACAAATTGTGAATTGTCTGTAGCCGTCCCGCTTGCTTTTACCGCTCCGTTTCCGGCGTCTGAATACGTTATGCCATTTTTTGTCGAAAAGCCATTGTAATATGGCCGTTTTATCAAATTTAATGTTGGCGTTATCTTTATCTGCGGTCTGCTCTTAAACAACGTCGGATTTTTTAGCGCGTTTGCCCATAGCCGCGGAGATATTATCACGTTGTATGGCATTGCGCCGTTTTGCGCCACAATATACGCCTCATAGGGATACATTGCTTCTTCGTCTGTTATTGTGAATATTGCGGGCGTGCCGCTTCCCAAATCCATCGCCTTTCTGTAGTAGCCGCTACCACTCGATACCCGTATTTCGATATAACAATCACTTTTCGCACCGGCGGCAGTATATGTACCGGCGGGCAACCGTATTCCGTCGCCGCTACTCACAAGGGCAAATTTTTCTGTCCCTGTTGAGTTTCCTCTTACCGTTATTGTTCTGTCCCCATTGTCGGTAAAATTCATCCTATCAATCGACTTTGTTGTGTCATGATATGGGTACGCGATAAGATTGTTTGCGCTTGTTGCGTCCGCCGGATATTTTGACGGCGTTTCCCCGGACACAAGAAACCGCCGTGGGTCGCGTCTGAATTTAAGGTTAAACTGTCCGCCCACGCCCGCCGGTAATACGTCCGCTTCCAGCCCGTCCATGTACTTAGCTAAGTAATATTCGTCCGGGTGATAAGAGTCCGTCATACGGACGTATCCAGAACGCGCCATCAACTCGTTGCGGAACGCTTCGATGTTAGCCGGGAAGTCCCGTGCGATAAACGCCGGATAAATGACTTCTATTTCTTCAAACACTCCCTCGTCAATCGTCAGCGTGCCATTCCTTCCGGGAACGGTATAGTCTTTGTATCTGCGTTTCGGCGCGTTAAAAGTGCCGCCGCCGCTTATCCACACTCCATAGTCTGACGACTTTATCCCGTCAAAGATGAAATACCCGTTTTGTTCTATATAACTCATGCCATACCCCACGCGGCCTGTTTCTGCCGTTGTGCAAGTGCTAACCTCTGCTGGACCATATCCGCCAGCGCTCTTTCGTCCATGCCGGCAGACGGATAAACGTTTATTGTTATGCCGCTGGCTGCAGCCTGGTTGTCTCCCGAGGCGTCTTTTGTTGCGTTGTAGGAAAAGTCGGCGTCGATCGCGGTCGATGCATCTTCAGCTATTCCGTTCATGGCCTTAACGACTGCGTTTCCTTCGTCCTCGATACCTTCTGCCATACCTAACGGTATCCATTTACCAATGCTGTCTCGCATCAGCTTTGACGGAGATCCGATGCGGAAGAACGCCTTGACGTTTTCCCATGCGTTAGACGCCCATTGTCTCAAAGTATCCCAGATATAATGGCCGAACTGGTTGATGCCGCCGACAATGCCGGAAATGATATTGCCGCCTATGCCTTTCCAGTCGATTCCCGTGAAACTCTTAAAGATGTTTTTGGCAACGGTAGTGAACGCTTCCCACAAACGTGCTATGACAGCCGCCAATCCGTTAAGTATCCCGTAGATAACGCTCTTGCCAAGATTTCCCCAGTCAATATTGGAGAACCATTCCGCTGCCTTCTGTCCGATAGCCCGTAAGCCGTCCCAGATAAGCGATCCGGCGCTCATGATAGCCACGCCGATCAGGTTAAGCACAGCAAGCCCCAGACCCTTCCAGTCAATGTTCTTGAACATCTCCATCGCGGCTTTACCTATTTCCACAAGCGCTTCTTTTACCTTCCCGGAGCCATTCTGCATACCATTCGCCAAATTATTGATAAACTGTATTATCGAATCTACCATGTGCGGTATATTGGCAAACGCCCACTTTAAAGCTTCACCGATAAGGCTGGGAAGCTGTTTTAAAACGTTTCCTATCATCGGAAACAGGTTTTTAAAAAGAAAGTTCTTTGTATTTTCTGCTAACGAAATCAGCGGACCCTTTATATCCTCGCCAAGCGCAAGATTTGCAAGCAGGTTCGTAGCGGACGCTTTCATGGCGGCCATTGATCCGGAAAACGTTTCTGCGCCTTCTTTTGCCGCTACGCCTGTAATGCCAAGTTCTCCCTGGACAACGTGTATAGCTTCGTACACATCTCCGAGATTGGAAATGTCATACTTAACACCAGACAGCTTTTCGGCGTCGGCAAGCAGCCGCTGCATTTCAGTTTTTGTTCCGCCATAACCTAATTTAAGGTTATCCAGCATGGTATAGTTGCCTTTGGCAAACCCTTGATATGCGTTCTGTATAGACGACATATCAGTACCCATTTTTGCAGCGTTGTCAGCCATATCCATAATGGCCGTATTTGCCGCTTTTGCCGCCTGTGTTGCGTCACCGCCAAACGCTTGCTTTAAGCTTGCGCCGAATGACACAGCCTGTTCAGCATAATCATTAGCGGATATACCAGCCTGCGCCGCTTGATATGCCATTTCCTTCATTGACTCAGACGCAGATCCGTAAATGGTATCCAAGCCGCCAAACGACTGTTGCATTGCAGATCCGGCTTCTATGGCTTCCGAGAACAGCTTCTTAACTGCAGCGCCAATGCCGAGCGCAGCTAATCCCTTGATCAGCGTCCCGCCGATTTTCTTGCCAAGGCCAGCGCCAACTGTTTTTCCGGTCTCGCCAAGTTCCCCGTCCAAACTCTTGGACAGTTCGCTGCCGATTCCCTTCGTGGTCGGCATGATCTGCACATATGCCTTTCCTAAATTAGTTCCCGGCATATTATTTCCCCTCTATCTTCCTTCTCCTTGCCGCTTCATATGCCTCTGGACCATCAAACGACATATATTTACTTTCGCTGTCGTCCATGATTGCCTGAAGGATTGACTTCGGCCGGTTCGTTCCGCGCTGACCGTCCTTTGTCTTGAACCACACAAGCGTCTGCAAGCTGTCAGCAATATGCGACAACAGGATGGTCTCGACCGGATGCTTCTGCCCGGTGAGTTCGCGCTTTATCCGACTGTCATCCGGAAGACCGGCAGCAAAAAGAGCCGCCCTTTTTACAGGCAGCTCTCTATAGTCGTATATATGATACGTTTCCGCAAAGTCGCATTCCATCGCGCCTTCATTCCTGGCGATCATTACGGCAAGGATAATCAGTTTTTTGTGTCGGATTCTCCAGCTTTTGTATTTTCAAAAATGCTTTGCACTTCTGCAAATACCGCTTTGGATGATACACGCCCAGACTTCCCACGGCAGTGTTCATACAATGCTTTTTTCTGCTCTGCTCCGAGCAGTCCGATCAGAACGTCAGGCATTGCAGTCAGGTCTCCCCGGCTCATGTCGATAAGACGTTCGAGTATCTCCATATCGTCACGGGCCTCTTCGTCTATTTCAAACGAGAAGCCCGTAGACGTCATACCTTTGATTTTTTTCACGGCTATCCCCTCCAGCGTTATTCTTTGATGATGTATTCGTAGTACGGAACGCCCGCGCTGTCTGCCTGTGCCGTAATGGTTACAGGATAATTAACAGCATCCGCATCCTGATAGGTCGTGTCGCCCATCTCCGTGATCTTACCATCCGGGATCACGATCCTTGCCAGAGCGCCGTCACGCATCATCAACTCGATGACGTATACCCATTCGACCGTATCTTTGCCGTTCGCCCGAATCGCCATCCCTGTTGCAAGGGTGCCTGTCACAGCGCTCTCGCCATGAAGCGTTTTATACAGTTCCGGATTAAGCACTTCGATCATGCCGAATGCGAATCTGTACGTCTTGCCGTTGACATATGCCAGGACTACGTCACCGCCCCATGCACGATACTCTCCGGAGTCGATCTCGGAAGACTGTGTTACGCCGTCTGTAGCGATATATCCGAGTGATACGTAATCCTGGGCAAGTGCTGTTTTTGCATCCGTGGGAAGCGCTGTCCCGATCGGGGCGCGGTAGATCCCGCCAGTCACCCGCGGTTTACCTGTCGAAACATTTAAAGCCGTATTTGCCATAATGTCCCCTTTCAATAATAAACAATATCAAATACCGCCTGATAGCGGTATCGTTTGGTCTGTGTGTCTGTATAGTCGTATTCTGCGTTCAGGTCGCAAGCACTGACCGTCACGCCGGTCGCAATGTCTGGAAGTACCGACAGCACTTTTTCGTGCAGATCCGCAGCCGCTGTCTTGCGTGGTCCGTAACTCTGCACGGCGACTGTCGCGCTCCGGATATGTTCGGTCTCGCTGCCGCCTGTTCGCTCAATCACAACATAGCTGTCGCCCGGATTGGCTGGCACGTCGATATATACAGGCACGTTCAGTTCTTCCAGAAGATAATCCCGTATGATTTTTTCGATCATGACTTTGCCGCTCCTAATGCTTTTATCAGCGTATTGTTTTTTGAGCTGTCTATACGTGTTTTAGGCGTTGTGGCGAAAACCTTCACTACAGGGCGCTTGTCTCCGGCCATTTCCATTTCATAGCCTTTACCGTCATCAGGTAGATTGTTTAAGACACGTTCCCCGTATTCCTTCAGCATTTCCTTAACAGGAGCGCTGAAAAGAAACTCCTGGACGCCAAAATAATCCAGTTTTACGCGCACCTTACTCATAATCCTCACACCTGACTTTCATGTGCCACCGCGTTGGGATGTTCGTCTCCACGCCCGTGATCGGATAGCCGAACGTCCTGCATACGTGTGTAGTGCCGTATGCGTCCGTCCATGACACTTTTTTATCTTTCCAGTCATGTGTATCGCCCTTGGGAATACCGAGCATATACCGGATGACCTTCTGGTAAAGCGCCGTAGCTGTCGCAATATCGTCCGTTGTAGGCTCGCCCACAAGCACGTCAGCCACATCGACCGGCGTTTCTTCGTAGATCGGCACGCCGAACGCGTCCACGCCTGTCTGTGTCTGCTCGTAAAGCGTTACCGTTGCGCCCCTCATGCGAGTACCCCCGGAAGGTCTTCCAGCGGACTATGCGATCCGATACTGTTACTGCCGCCAAGCAGCTGCTTGTCAGTCTTAGACAGATACAGTTCACCGACAGATCCGCCCGTTCCTATGGTCCAGCTTTGGGAATACCCCAGACCGGACATAGATCCCTGCGTGGCGCCCATCGGTATGTCGTTGTCAACTCCTAACGCACGGATGACCATGCGGCAGGATACGACTTTTTTAGCATCGGCACTGGCGGCGCTTTTGTATGCGTCAATCAACACACCCGCATCGTCAAGAAGTGTAGTGCATACTGCTTGTTCAGCCGTGTCCATTGCGCGCGTCATACGTGCCTGGACGTCTGTTACTGTAGCGTACGCCATTTTGCCACCTCACTTTTTATTAGTAACTCTCTTGGCTGGCGCGTCCTTCAACCACACCAGTCCGAGTTTCTCAAGATATGCGCCTCTTTCATCAGAACAGGTGAAGGAGTCCTGCGTTTTGCGCTGAACCCCTTCGTCCATGTCATAGAAAGAGACGATCACTGTCGCCTGCTTCATTAAGCAGAGATGGTAGCTTTGATGATGCGATCCGTGAAGGCCGGATGTACGCAAAGACCGCAATATACAACCGTCTGGATTGCAGCGTTCTCATACAGAGCGTCGTTGTGAACAGCGATGATGCCAGTGGAGTCTGTCTGCATATCCATGCCCGGGATCTGCGCGATGGACGGAGCGACAACGGTCAGATTCTCGATCGCCGTGCCATACACCTTGCCAGACTCGACATTGCTGTCAGCGATGACATTGCCGATGCCCATGAAGTTCTTCAGATAGGACAGACCGAATTCCTGTTCCAGTGTGATGTTGTGCGTTCCGAGATAGCCATACAGATCCGTCGGGTTGACGAAGAACACCGGAGTGGCGACTTCAGCCTCGAATGCCGTAGCAACGGCGCCGGCAGCGGCGGCGATAGCAGCCTGGAAGTTAGCACCAGTTGCCGTACCCGTTCCGGTCTTGATTCCTGCATAGATAGATGCGCGGACAGCATTCTCGACCTGTTTCAGCATATCGTCGTTAGTCTTGCCGACGGCCAGTTCGTAACCGTATTTGCCGATGCTCTCGATGCCGGTAAGGTTACGGTATTTCTTGTAAGTGATCTCCAGCGTTGTCGGACCTGTGACCTCGATACCGGAATCCGGGATAAGAGCCTTCTCTGCAACAGCAGCGCCGCTGATCGTTCCGGAAGTCTCATAGATGTTATAAGCCGTGCCAGGTGCTACGATCTGGACGGAAGTCTTGCCAAGCAGTTCCAGAAAATGCTGAATGTCTTTTTCAAAACGTGTTACAAAATTGATGTCCTGCGCTCTCGCTTCAACAATCATGTTTGCCATAATTTTTACCTCACTCAAATAATTCGATGTTTTCCTTGATGGCTTTGAGCCGCGCCTTTTCGTCCTGGATCTTCAAGATGTCCTCTTTCGATATTGTCGGCGCGTGTGCTTCTCCGCCATCCTTAACAGCTGGATACGGAGGACTTACCTGTGCAAACTTCTTAATGGCTTCAGCCTGTCCGCGCATATCAGCTTCGTCTGATCCGCGCAGGAGCGATGCCGGCACACCTGTTTCTGCTGCGATCCGGTCACGCAGTTCTCTCTCTGCGTTGGCCTGTTTGATCGAGTCCAGTTCAGCCTGGAGCGCTTCTGCCTTTTCAATAGCCTTCTGCATTTCGCTCTTGTTGGCTTCCTCTGCCGCATCAAATGCCGCTGCCTTCGTCTTCAAGTCCTCATAATCCGCATACCTCGCACGCTCTCTTTTCAGCCTGTCGCCGACAATGGCGTCAAGTTCAGACTGCGTAAACGTGCGTTCCGGCTCTGCAGCCGTCTGTTCCGGAGTGGTTACCGTAGCTTTTTCTTCGCTCATGTTTTAACCTCCATAGAGTGCTTGTGTTCGCCGCGTTTTAGGCACGCGTTGCCATAAAAAAACGAACGCTTATGCGTCCGCTTCTTCTGCTTTTGAATTATTCAATTCTTGCCGCTTTGCGTAAGCGCTGCGTTTCTGGGCGTTTATCTTTTCTTTGTTCTCAGCATAGAATCCGCGCCGCATGGCGTTTATCTTTTCTTCCGGAGTCCCGTCGGCTGCGTTGTACATTTTCAAATATTTATTTGGGTCATACCCCTCGACTTCAGTCCGACTATTAAATCGGATCGCATACGTACAATCACAATTTGCATGAATGTGTTCAGCGTGACCATTCTTTAGTGCCTTTTTAGACGCCTTTTGCCATCCTCTCGACGCAAGCGTGATGCAAAAAGCACAAGTGTCTCCGTGTGGTATCCACGCCCATTCAGCACCGTCCCTGAGTGCGTTCTTCATGACAGTATCAACACTTACCATCTTTACCTGACGCGCAACAGCTGATGCCACCATTTCCAAATTAGAACTTTGTTTTAACGTGCCATTGACCGCCTTTGCAATGTCGGCGTATGTCGGTACTTCTGCCGGAACAGCCGCCGGAATGATCACATCGGATAATGCTCCGACCGCATCGTACATCTCACAAGCCAATTCCGCAGCGGCTTCGCCGTATTTCGATGACAAGCCATACGCATACTGGATAATTGCCTGTCTGACCTCTCTACTGTTCCACAGCCCGTCAGGATCACGATGCAGGTCCATAAATTCGAGCATCAGCCGCGCCGCTTCGTCGTTCACCTTGCGAAGATCGTCTATGTACTTTATCCAGCTTTCTTCCGATATGGTCATATACCAATTTCCTCAAGTACAGCCACACCGCGCGCCCGCTGTTCCTGTGCCTTTATCCGGCGGATGTCCGCATAGTCGAATCCGATCATTTCCAGGAACGTGTCCGTGCTGGCAAATCCCTGCCGTGCGCTTGCGATCTTAATGGCTGCGTCAGCCGTGACCGCTACGGACGGCATCGCCGGATTCTTGAAGTGAGGCGCTATCGCCTTTTCTTCGTCCGTCAGGTCATCCAGTGTCTTATTCTGCTCGATTGCCAGTGCCATCAGCGCAATGGTCCGGAGCGCGTCACCGTTGCCCGTGTTCAGCTGTTCAGCCATTCCGACAAGTGTCTGGGACTGTGCCAGGATCGCGTCGGAAGATGTCGGATTCGCATCGTTCACGACACCCGTGTCCGTCACCGTCAAACCGGTTGCAGCGGAAAACTGTGTTGCAAGCACGCGGATCATTTCAACGTGCGGGGAAATGTTTCCCTGAAGCAGCTGACCGAATGTCGGTTTTTCACCTGTCTCCGGGTTAGTGGTCGATGCAATAATTGACCCGACATACTGCCGGAACTTCTGGTTGACGACCTTGTCATACTGCTCGTCAGTAATGCCAAGCAGATACTTCTGCGGACTGGTGGAGAACTCCAGACCGATGGTTGCGTTTGCGATCGTCCGGACGTAGCCTTGTATCAGCCTGCGGACAGGTTCTTTTATCCTGGAACGACCAAACGGCTTGTCACTGGTCGCGTTCCATGTCAGCGGCTCCATGAGCGGTCTGCCCATCTTGTGCCGGTATGGCGTGGCGTACCACATCACTCCGTTTCCGCGCTCGATCACCCACACATATTCATCCGTATAGAAATTTATCAGTGAAGGTTGCCAGACAAGCGCATTGTCGTCAGCCGGTGCGGAGTCTATGATAGCAAAACCGCAGTCAATACGGTTCTTTTCTCCGTCCCAGAGTGCCGCTGCCGTCATGGGACTATGGAATCGGATCTTCACGCCGTTGTCTCCGGCTGAGAGCGTGCAGAACGTGGAGCCAAACTCCAATTCGTCCCGGCAAGCTTTCATATACTGCGCTACCAGCTTATTTTCGACGACCATTCTTGTCAGATCGTCCACTTCATTCCCATTGATCCCGACAAAACCGTCGAACATGGACCGCGCAGCCAATACATCAACCGTTTTCGCGCCCCACGCGCAGCCGATTTCAAGCTTCCGCATCCCGTCCGGGAGCGCTATGCCAAGATTGACCTCGTCAAGCGTGACCTTGCCTTCGTAATATTTTTTCTTTTCGGCATTCTTTGAAACGTGGCTATTGAATACATCAACCAGCTTCTGGAATTTGTATAGACTGTAATTATCAAGTCCTTTTACGTTTTCTGCCGCAATAGTCAGTGTCATTTCTCACCCCTACCCGATCCGCATCTTTTTCGCCGGGTCTCTCTTACTGTTTTTCGCTCCCCACAATGCAAGCGCCGCTGCCTCGATCGGCGTGGAATTGTCGCCGCCAAAGCCCCAGCCGCCGGCAATAGAGCGTTTAACCGATGTTACGGCGGATTCCCTCAATATCTCCTGTCCTTCATACCATGTAACGGTCTGTTCATTCAGCGCGTCCGTTAATGTGGACACCGATGCGATCACATCCCGTGCCGTTGGCCGGATCACGGAGCCTTTCATCTTCCACGTCGGCGCTATCTTATCGACAAGCACGTCGACTCCGTTCCGTCCGTCTATCACCACGCAGGCCGCTTTGCTATAACGCTCATTCAGCCAGTCCGCAAGCCACTGCGTTCCTGATCCTGTCGGTCTACGTTCTATCAGCGATATACGTGCCTTCCCGTTTGCAGGTATCACCGCACCGCACAGCGTTACTTCCGCGCCGTCTGCGCTGAATTTGACACCATACGCCGTTTTTCCGTCTGGCTTTGGCTCCGAACTCTTGCAGGCGTCCCATATATCTGCCGGGATAGCATAATTTTCTTCGTGCTTCACGATTGGAGACCACCAGCCGAGCCGCTCCCGTGCAAACGTGTCCTCCGACATCT
>Ga0326513_10000949_pt1 | contig 23997 bp, 10 predicted proteins | sample 2_2465_0518_D_FD_203654 | JGI IMG/M metagenome (GOLD analysis project Ga0326513, IMG submission 203654) | Bovine rumen microbial communities from UC Davis, California, United States - 2_2465_0518 | ecosystem: Host-associated > Mammals > Digestive system > Stomach > Rumen | place: USA... | reverse complement strand
AGGCTGTGGCTGCTGCCTACACCCTCTACCCACTTCACCTGTCCGAAGTCGATGCGCTTCAAGTTGCTGCCGTATGCTCAAACGACATCGGTACCATCCACGGTGAGAAGGTCGTTGAACCGCTCGCCGACTCCAATGCCGAAGTCATACAATAGCGTCTCCTCGGCCTCATTGTCCATGCTTTTAGCATATACCTTCTGCCCATCCTCGCGGAGCAACTGCCGATAGGTCTGGGTCTCAGTCGACTGGTAGGCCACATCCTCGCGATAGTGCTTCCAGTACCTGACGTCACTGACGATGGTGTCGCCGTCAATCCATTCGCGCAGTTGTTTCGTGACGGGAGAATAAGGAGCCTCGTATGAACGCATCTCCAGCTGGAAGAACCACTCCTTGCCGTCCTGCAACAATGGGTGGTCCTGAGCGTAGGCTTGTCCTCCAAGAAGGCATGTAATAATTAAAAGAAATAGTCTTGTCATTTTCATAATCGTATTTTTAGTTTAACGAATAGTTAATTGTTTACGATACTTGTTTGCTTGTAAAGATACGAAAAAAGATAATAACCAGCAAGAAAAAGTGTTGTCCATTTTGGACAAAATGCAGAAGACTCGATGGAATCGGGCTTTTTTGACGATGTGATTTCATAGCATACAAATAAGCGGCACCTTACCCCATCGAGGTAAAGTGCCGCAGAAAGTCTTGCTTGTGACTAAAAAAGGACGTGGCCTATCGGATAAATTGCTTCACTTTGCGCCCGCCAGGCAGGGTGACGATGCGGAGGCCGCTGTGACGCTGCGAGGCCGTGAGACGACGACCCTGCAGGTCGAAGACGGCATTGCCAATTCGTCCGCCATGCTGGGTGGCAGAGGCGATGCCAGCAGGGTCGGGGTAGTCGAAGACAACGGTGACCTTCGGGCCATCGGCAATCTTGATGTAGGAGTAGTTGGGGAAAATGCCTATCTGCGCCATCTCCTCCAGACTGAAGGTGACCTGGCAACGTCCGTAGGCCGTGGGAAACCACTCGGTCTGGAAGTCTCTTGTTTCGCCTTCGGCTATTGGGGCGCTTTGGGTTTCGTAGGTGCCCTTGAACATCTGCGAGTTGCACAAGTTGGGGAAGCAGATCTGCAGCGAGCCATTGTCGATGGTGGTTATCTCGTAGACCACGCGGACGAGGGTGGAGGCGCTGGAGATGTTCTTGACGAACAGGCCGGAATTGACGAAGTCGCCCATAAATTCATCGGGGGTGAGTTCGCTGACGGTGATGGTAGCGCCGTCGGCGATGACGCTACCATTCTTGTCTATAAACTGGAATGTCTGTTCTGCCTGCGCCGAAACGCTGACGGCTGCGAGCAGTAGTAGGAATGTACTTAGAATATTCTTCATTTCTTCAAGGTTTTTTTGCCATTTACAATAATAAGTCCTTTGTTGGGTTGTGCCATGCGCTGGCCGGAGAGATTGTAGGTGGTCTGCCCGGCACTGGGGCGGCGTACGGTAGAAATGTCTGTGGTCACCTCGTCAATGGTAAGTCCCACTTTGTCAATAATGAACCACGACATGTCACTGCCTTCACCCTCGAAATAGATGCCTAAGCGCACATCGCCAGTGAATCCGCTAACGGGGAAGGAGTACTCCTTGTTTTCCTCGTCGTTGGTGGGCAGTTGGTCGTTGGTGATGGTGCCAATGACGTCATTTGAGCTGAAGTTCTCGCCGTCGCGGGCTACGACCACTTTCACCGTGATCTGGCTCTCGCTGCCCTCGAATATCGTGGACAGTGCGAGCTTGGCGATGTAGTCCTTGGCGTTGTTGCCGAGTCCTAATTTCGGAGTGACGAGCCATGAGTGGGTCTCGCTGTCGTAGGGAGCAAACCGGGTGTTATAGGTCGCTGCCCCCCAGCCTGCGGTGGCAATATTGATGTCGCCGCCCTCTTCGAGAGTGGTGGTCTCGCCCAGCACACCTTGGTAGGTGCTCCAGCTGTCCATGCTGGTGGCACCGGACAGGGTGAACTCGAATGGAACGGAGATGCCTGTGGTGAAGATGATGGGTTCGGTCCAGTTGCTCTGCTTGTTATCGTCGGTCAGGGCGCGTACTCGCAGCTCATACTTGGTCAGTCCGATGAGGTCGGTGAGTGTGATTTTGGGTTCGGCCACCTCGATGGGCTCACCCCATTCGTCGGCTTCGGCCTGCTTATAGCTCACCTGCCATTTGGTCTCGGTGCCCTGAGGAGTCCACTGCACGGTGACGTTGCCGCCCACGATGTCGGTAGCCTCCACATTGACGGGTTCGTCGACTTCGGGCTTCTGCTCTACGATGAGCTTGCTAAACTGGGTCTGTCCCATGCTGAAGCGGTGGATGTAGATGCGCAGACGCACCTTCTCGCCTGCAAAGTCGCTGAAGTTAGCCTGGAATGGGGTGAAGTCGGCGTTCTTGGTCTGGGGCAGCGTGCTGTTGTCGATGGTGAGGATGTCCTTGTAGTCTGTGCCGTCCTTGGTCACCTGGAAGACAATCTTCTCGCCATCTGCCAGTTCCCAGTCTCCCTGCATCCAGCCGGCACGCTTGGTTCCGCCAATGGCGGTCTTGATGCGGTTGGCACCAGGAGCCAGGTAGATGTAAGGCGTCTCGTACCATGAGATGGTGCCCTCGGTCTCGTCGAAACGACTCACCTGGTTGTAGATGTAGGGCGTTGTGGCATGGGTGTTGTCGCTCCAGATGGCATCGGTGCCGTTGTCGCTGGTCCAGCCGAGGTAATCGTCGCCCACGACAAGCTTATCGTCGATGACGAGCTGCCAGGGCACTTCGGCTGCGGTGACGTTGGCGGCGTCGACATACTCAGACGAGTAGCCTCCCTGTCCGTCGCTGCTCCATGCACGGAAGAAGATAGGGCTGCCCACGCTGAGGTCGCCTATGGTCAGGGCTTCTTCGGGGGTGCCGATGAAGATGACCTTACCGCCGCCCTCAATCTGGTCGCCCACCTGATAGTTGCCTGTGGGAATGCCGAACAAGCCGTTGGGCAAATACTGGTTGGCGAAGTTAACCTCCTGCTCGGTGGTCATGGCAAGGATGACCGGTGTAGTGCCGTTGGGGGGCACACTGACCTGTACCGACGTCTTCTCGATGTTGCTCAAGGTAATAGCTTCAGGGGCAACGGGCTTCATGGGGATGGCAGCGGTGGCAGCCTCGGGAGCGTAGTCGGGGCCACCAGAGCAGAGCGAGTTGAAGCCGATGACGAAGACCTGATAGTTGCCCTGGGCCATGTTGTTGGGACTCTGGAAGGAGAGGGGCTGCGCATCGGTCAGTGCGACGATGGCAATCACGGTGGCATTGCCCAGCTGGTCGCCTACCTTATATTTGGTCTGGTCGGTAGGCTGCTGGGTCAGTTCGGCTTCGGTGGTGGCCAGTACGAGGTAGTGGTCGGCCGAACCGGGGGTGAACGTACCGCTAATCTGCTTTGTGGTCGAGGTCAGCGTAAGATTGCTCGGGGCCACCGTGGGCTGCTGACAGGGCTCGGGGGCTACAAAGGTGTAGACGGTGCCGTCCTGCGGATAGCTGTTGACATCGTAGGAGATGCTGTTGTCGCGAGCAGAGAGTACCGAGCCGTCGTAGTGCTGAATCTGGATGAAGTCCTGGGAGTCGCCCAGGAGGCCGATGCGCATGAAGTTGTAGTTGCCGGTGGCTTCGGGCTTGAATCCGTTGAGCTTCATCTCGATGTTGCCGCTTTTCTCATAGAGGCGGTAGAGGATGGTGGCCTTTGCACCGCAGTTGTCGGCACTGACGCCAAACGAGGTCTGGAAGTCCACGTTCTTGTACTGGATGCACAAGGTGCGGGTGCCGGCCACTCCCTCGTTCCAGAAGCTGATTTCGGTGTCGTCAAGCCCAAAGAAGCCTTGACGCATCACTATGCCAAAGGCATCATGGCACCCATTGTTGGTGAAGAAGTTGGAGGCGTTCTTGTGCAGGTTGGTGCTGCACGTCTCGGTAGTCGACAGCTGGATTTCGCCGTCGGTGCCGATGAGGAAGTACTTCATCTGCTGGCCGTTGTAGGCGAAGTCGAAGCCGATGGGGAAGCACTTGGCATCCTCGACGCTGTTGAACTCCATGTTGCCGTCGGCGTCAATCATGTAGCCCTTGAGGTCGGTACCGGTAACTCCCTGCAGGTCGATGACGGTGGGTGTGCCGGGCTCTCCCTGCACATGGGACGTCACCGAATAGGCAATCATCTGTGCCGATGCATAGAGCACGGACAGGAGTGCCACTACTAAGAAAGATAGTCTCTTTTTCATAAGCTTTGTGTGTTAGTTAAAAATGATATTGTTTGCGCACATTGCCGTCAGCGGTACGCACGATGTTCAGGCCACGCTGAGGCTGTGAGAACTGCTTGCCATCGGGCGAAAAGTACTGACGTGTGGTGGCGGCTGGCTTCACCTCGTCGATACCAGTGGTACCATCGTCTTCCACGTTGTAGCTGCCATCGTGGGCAATGCGGAAGATCTTGATACCTGGCTCCTTGGTGGATTTTTTCTCACGATAGAACATATAGGTGGCATTGTCCTCCACAAGGAAAGTGATGTCGCTTGGGTCGAGGTCGCGACCAATGGTGCGTGTCCATAGGCGTTTGCCGTCCTCGTTGTAGCGGCGTATGACAAATGACATGTTGGCATAGCTCGAAACGTCGCGGTAGGCCACAATCCAGTCGCCATTGTCCACGGCACCGATGCCCACACGTCCGAAAGCATAGACGTTGGCTAAGAGGTCCTTGGAGGCAATGCTGAGACCAAGCTCATTGAAGAGGTAGTCACCCTCGTAGCTGAACTTCTGAAGCATGACATCGTAGGAGGACTCGAGCTGAGACTCGAAGTCGACAAGGATCTCCTGTGTCTTGGGATTGACCGCAATGCCGCAATAGTCGTAGTCGTTGTCCTCGGTGTTGGCGGCGTCAAGTCCCGTCAGTCCGAAGCCTAACGAGCCGTCAGCATTGATGTGCTGTACGCGGATGTTGTGGGAAAACAAGCCTTGTGTGCGAACGAAAGCCACGGCGGCTCCGCCCTCGCCATCGGGCACTATCTCGTAGGGGTTCATGACGTAGCCGTCATACTTGTGGTCGTCGTAGATGACGGGCTCGCCCCAAACCTCTTCGAAATTGCTGTTGAGCCTGTGTACTCGAGCTCCGTCGGGACAATGGTCGAAGAGTAGCAATTCGTTGTCGGTCGTGGGAACCATCTGTATGGGGATGAAGTCATCGGCCCACTTGCGGGGCTGGTCCCAGGCCACGGTGCCATCGTCGTTGATGCGCTGGATGAACTCGCCAATGGTCTTCTGCTCATCGCCCTCGATGACACTTGTGTATTCGTTGCCGGTGTTGAAGAAGACAAAGTAGGTGTCCTCGCCCACGACATAGCAGTAGGTGTAGGGGGCGTCGCGGAACTGAGAAAACTCGATGCCGTCGAGGCCCCAGAGGAAATTACCTTCCTGGTCAATCTTGTAGATGGCAGGGGTGAAGCTGCCAGGATTAATCTCCTCGTCGGTGATGCCTTCTTCGCTGGTGCGGCTGTCGGCCACGGTCACGATGGCCGATCCATCGGCAGCCACGGCCAGTGCATACTTGGACCACCATGAGGGGGAGATGTGGTCGTTGACGGTGATGGGTTCGTCAAACTGTGGGACGCCATTGCGGTCGAGCAACTGCAGGAAGGTGCGGACGGCAGTGCGGTCAATGCCGTTGATGGTCTTCTTGCCCATCGTCCTCCAGGTAATCCAGGTCTTCTTGTCGGGCGTGCGTACTGCAAGGGGGTTGCAGGCATAGTAGTCGCCACGGTTTGAAGCATCGTAGACGCAGATGGGCGTTGCATTGGTGTTCCATTGGGCAAAGGCTTGCGAGATGCCGGCCACTGCCAAAAGCATAAATAGGTAAAGTCTTTTCATAATTAGTTATGTTAATTGTGTTACTTGATGATTTTCTTGGAATTCTGGATGCTGATGCCTTTGCGAGTGTGCTGCATCTTGCGGCCTTGCAGGTCGTAATGCATGGTGTCGTCGGTGGCTCGTCGTACTTGTTGGTCGTCGATACCGTCGGTAATGGCGTTCTGAAGACTGAAGTACACCTCATGGGTGGCTGTGTCGTAGTCGGCCTGTACCAGCAGTCGGGTCTTGCCGTCGAGCGTCACCTCATGGAGCATGTAGTAGCCGCGCCCGTTGCTGCCCGTAATGCCATTGCCGCCAGCATCCTGGAACACTAAGGTATAGCAGTCGTCGGACGGCAGCAGCAGGTTGTGAACTTGCTTTTTACGGCTCTCGGTATAGGGGCCACCCTGGTCCACCACCTCGCCGGCAGAGTCATAGACCGTCCAGGTAATCTCCTCGGGCTTGTTGTCGGTCATGATGGTCAGGCGGACGTTGTTCTGTGCCGAGAAAGCATTGCTGAAGGAGAGCGTGTGGTGGGGTGTCTGCTGCTCCGACCCATTCAGGTTAGATACCCAGATGTCCACCTCGTTGTTCTTCCCGTTGCTCATCTGGAAGTCGGTGAAGAGCGGAGTGGCAATGGTGTCGATGGCCAAGGGACGAAGCGTGCCGCTCCAGGGCGTCTGCTGTACCTGTCCGTTGATACTCACGTTGAGAACGGCACTGGTGAGCGTGGTACTGCCTATGTTGCGTAAGACAAGACTCGATGAGAACTGTGGCGTGCAGATGCGGTCGGGCGTGTCGAGTACTTGGATAATCTTGGCAGCGCGACGGTCACCCGTGGGCAGCGGGGTGTAGCAGGTGCCTAACACCTCCTTGGTGTTGATGTCCTGTACGAAGCTCACGATGCCCAACTGCTGCTGGTCGTAATAGCCTGCCACGGGCCATGTGTAGTGATAGGAGTAGGGGGCAACCTGTGTCAGGTTGTTTTCCAAAGGCTGTCCATCGACATCGGGCAGCATCTTGCGCATGATGTAATTCCAGGAGCGTTCGCCATTGGGAGCTGGGTCTGTCCATTCCACACGTTCCTCAACAGCTACGACGAAGAGCCGCAGGTGGGTACCGTCTGTAATGCCCAGGGGCAGCACGTTGGCATGCACGTTGAGCAGGCCGTCGGAGGTGAGACAGGCCTCGGTCTGAATCCTGACTTTCTCAATGGTGTCGTCGAAGGCGTCAATATAGCTGTCAAGCATGTCTTCAAAGCCATAGGCACCAGCATGATAGCCCATGGAGAACAGCGAGGGCACCCCCGATATGCCATAGAAGGCAGCACGGGTCTCCACTTCAGCGGGGTTGGCCAGATAGAAGGGATCGCGGTCGGATGGAAAGTTCCAGTGGTAGGTGATAGGCACCATCTGACCCATCCGAGTGTAGATGGTCTTGTCGAGAGCGGGTGAGAAGGCGGCACAGGGGTCGCAGCTGGTGTTGGTGAATTCCTCGAAAAGTACGGTCGGTCTCTTGGCGGGAGTGCCGTTAAGGCGGAAGAACACGACGTGCGAGGCACCCGTGTAGTCACCCTGTGCAATGCGGGTGGTCTTATTGGAAGCATCGACTTGGAACAACTGGTAATAGCCGTTGCCCGATGCACCCTTGATGCCATCGCCACCTGCATCGAGGAATTCCAATTGATAGCAGTCGTCCTCGTTCAGGTTCAGAACCTCGGTGAAGAACTTGCGAGCTTCGGTGTAGGGGCCGCCCTTTTGCACCACGTCGCCAGCAGAGTTGTAGAGCACCCAGGTGGTCTCCTCGGGCTTCTTGTCGGTGTAGATTTTCAGTTGAACACCATGATAGGCTTGAATGGAATTGGTGAAATGGAGGGAGCGGACATTGCTTTGGATATCGTTACCGTTGATGTCGGACAGCCACACCTGCACCTGATTGTTGCCCTCGGCATCTAACAGAAAGTTGCTGCATTCTTCGAAGGCCATCGTGTCGCGGTCCAAGTACCCAAGATTGCCCGTCCACGGGTATTGTTTGGCATCGGCATCGTTGACCTTTACATTGAGTGTGGCCGAAGTGATGGTGCCTGCTCCGTCGTTGCGGAAGATGGCCTTGCCGTGGAACAAGGGCGTACAAATCTGATTGGGCGTGTCGATGACGTTCATGAGAGCAATGCGGTTTTCACCTTCAGCCTCTGGGCCAATATAGGCCGTGGCTAAGACGCTATGGGTATCCATATCCTGCAAAAATGCTACGACGCCCAACTGCTTTTCGTCGTCACAGAAGTCCACGATCCACTCGCCTTCGTAATTGTAGGTCTGGTTGGCTGTAAGCACAGGTGCCATCTGGTATCCCTGACCGCCAGTGATGAGCTTGCGCATCGTATAGTTCAGTTCGCGTTCGTTGTTGGGATAGGGCGTGGCAGACTCGAAATGTTCCTCAATCGCTGCCACGAAGAGCCGTACATTGGTCTGCTCTATGTTAGAAAAAGGTGTGAGTGAAGCCCTGACTCGCAATATGTGGTCGTCACCCAGTTGCTTGCTCACGGTGAGATTAGCGGCGGCAGGTTGGTTCCTGCACCAAGTGATGACCTGGTTGAGGAAGGCGTATGTGCGTTCAGTTAGTTCGATTCCATCGACAAAAGTGGAAGGAACGCCTGTTACTCCGTAAAAATTTATTCTCGCATTTTGTGCTTCCTTGTCGTAGTTGTAGAACTCGTCATTGCTGTATGGGTAGCCCGAATGGTATTTGATAGCTATGCAATCACCCAATCGGTAGTGAATGGCCGAGTCGAGTAGGGGAGACCACGAGGCGCATGGATGACATCCTGTATTGGTAAACTCCTCAATGAGTACCAATCGCTTCTGTGGTTGAGCGTTAGCCAGAATTAAAGCAAAGGCTATGGCGAAAATAAGTAATCCTCTTTTCTTCATAAGTCTAATTATTTATTATTTTGTGCGTGCAAAAGTACGAAAAAGATGACAAATACAAATAAAAAAGTAGAATAATTTTCGAAATGGCTGAAAAAATAGTGTACTTCTGTTAAAATGTCTGCAAATCCCGTTAATTCGTATTAACTTTCAATTCAAAAGACCGCTTTAATTTAAAATTCATTATATATTTGCATGCTTATAGCCATATATTGTATAAATTTTTGGCAAACAAGAGAAAATAGTAATATCAATAAATTATTAAATCGTAAAAGTATGATGAAGAAATGGTTACTAACCTTGTGCATGCTACTGGGAGTAGTGAGCACGACATGGGCCGACCTTTGGACAGGGCCAGTAGCTTCGCAGAATGATTTTCCTGGTGAAATGACGCTTGCAGGCCAAATTACTTTTCTTGACACAGGTGATAACCGCCAAAGCAACACGGTACAGATTGCTGCCTTTATTGACGGTGAGTGCCGAGCTGTGACTACCGTTACCCGTGAGGATGGTGCTGACCAAGCTAAATATAGCTTCCTTGTGAGAGGATTTAACTCTGGCGATGAAAGCGATGAAGGCAAGACGGTGAGTGTGAAGGCTCTCTACAATGGTCTCATCTATGAGTTTACCCAGACCGTCAACTTCCAGATGAATGGTCAGAGCTTATCCCTGACTCTGAATCCATTGTTAGGCGTCAAGCTGCCATCGACCATTTCTATTGAGTCGGAAACGCTGCCTACGACCTATGACCTGAGCAACGCTATCTCGTATACCTATGCCGAGAGCGAGAATCCAACTCCGATGACACCTGGCCAGTTGACCTTGGCTTGGGATTATTCGAGTTCTTCCAGCTATATTGCTTCGGTCAACGAGAACAATATTCTGACTACCACAGCCATCGAGACTCCTGCTGCAGGCGTATCTTTGACCCTCACCATTACAGGTAAGAACTATACTGATGTTGCTGAAGTCTTCAGTAAGTCTGACATCACGAAAGTTATTGTCAAGAAGGCTAATATTCCTGTTGAGAGCGTTTCACTCTCTACGACGGAGATAACAGCCAAGGTAGGTGATCAGGACATCTGGGAGCGTTTGGATGACCTGAAGTCGAAGGTTACCGTACTTCCTTCCAATGCCAGCAACAAGGAGGTGACCTGGAGTGTGAGAAGTGATGAAGAAGCTTGGTTGAGCACGACTAATAGCTTGGTGTTGCTGCCTGGTACGTTCCATGTGGACTACAAGTCGGTGAGCAATCCAAGTATCATGGCCACTTTGACCGTGGTGGTGACAGCTCCTGTGACCAACATCGTGCTGAGTCCCAAGACACTCAATCTGAAGACTGGACAGAATCTGGAAGAGCAGCTTGCCAATGTCACAGTGACAGTGGTTCCAGACAATGCTACCAACAAGACCGTGAATCACGGCTTTGATAACGAAGAGGAACGCTGGGTAGAGGGCGGCATTATCAGCAAGAATGGTACTTGGCACGTCATCTATTCTTCTGAGAGCGATCCAGATGTCACAGCAAAGTTGACTGTCAAGGTTACTACCGATGTCACCAGCATTGTCCTCGATCCGACAAATATTGCTGTTGAGGTGGGTGCAAATATCGATGATGCCTTAGCAGGAGTTAACGTTACGGTTCTGCCCTCGACGGCTTCCAACAAGGCATATACCAACAACTTGAGCGACATCATTGCTGATGGAGAGTGGATTGATGAAAATCATTTGGTGACTACTCCTGGTAATTATTCTATCGTTTACAAATCGACCAGCAATCCTGAGGTGACGGCTACGTTGACAGTCAGCGTGGGCACACCAGTCAGCTTCACTTATGCTGACGAGGTTTCGCTTTCGTTGTTGCGTGATGCTACATTGCGTCTGACTAACGTCGTTGGCGATGACTTCGATGTGAACAAGATTACTATTGAGACAGAGGACAAGAGCTATACGGGCGATGATCCCTTCGTGGTGAAGAGCGTTGGTTCTAAATCCATAATACTGCGTGGACACTTTGCAGGTGACTGGTCTTTCAGTGTTCTCTATGACGGAAAGGCTATGAAGACTGCTAAAGGCAAGAATAAGGGTACCGCTCACATTGTTGGTGAGATTGTCCTGCCTACAAACAACTGGGCTTGGGTCAGCTTGCCCTATATGCCTAAAGAAGGAGGCGTTCAGAAGCCCATCAGCTTGATGAAGAATGACACCGAGATGGCCGATTTCATGGAGAACATCGTTGAGGTGCGTTCACAGACCAGCTTGCTCTATAATGATGAGAGCCTTGGACTGTTTGGCGACATCACAGAGTTGAAGGCTGCCGATGGTATGTATAAGGTACGTGCGAAGGGTGGTTCTGAGAATATCATCAACTTAGGTTCGAATGTGTTCCTGACGAGAAACCTCAATCCCAAACAGGTGAAGAAAGGCTACAATTGGCTGAATAACCCCAACGAGTTCGATGTCGAATTGAGTGAATTGCAAACACAGCTGTCGGCTTCTGCTCATGCAGGTGATATGCTGATAGGCCAGAATAGCAGCGCCATCTTTGATGAGAGCACAGGTAGCTGGGTTGGTACTGACTTCAAGTTGGAGGCTGGAAAGGGCTATATCTATTATGCTGCCACAAATGCATCGGCTTATCCTGACCTGAAGTTCAAGAGCACGAACCCGATTGCTTATCGAGATGTGGCCAATGCTCGTAACATGAGTCCGCGCCATTTCTGGACGCTGAAGAATGAAGGCTTTGCCAACAACATGCCTATTGTGGCTACCATCAGCGGTCTCGATCATCCAGAGAATTACGTGGTGGGTGCTTTCGTAGGTGATGAGTGCCGTGGCGAAGGCTATGTAGCTGTGCGCGATGTAATCTTGATTAACGTGGCTGGCACGATGGGCGAGAAGGTGAGCTTCCGCCTGAAGGACATGGAGATGGACGAAGAGATTGATATCACCGAGCAGGTGAATTATTGCAACATGATTGGTTCAATGAATCAGCCTCTCTTGCTCACCATTCCTGGTGTCACAGGTATCACCACAGTTTCGACTAAAGCCGACAAGAGCGATGTCTATTCCATCAGTGGTCAGAAGTTGAATTCTCCACGTAAGGGCATCAACATTGTTGGTGGAAAGAAAATTGTTTACTAATATGGAAATAGGTTAATTTCATCCCCGCCCCTTCTTTTTCAAGGTAGAAGGGGACGGGGGTGAGATTATCATAAGGAGAATGAATATAAGATACGTCAGAATGGCCTTGGTGACTGCGTTTTGCAGTCTGATTGCCCCCAAGGTGATAGCGCAAGATATTTCACAAATTGCGCAAAGTGACCCGCTCATTATCACTGGAGCTGTGGGCACGCAGAACACCTATCACTCTTCTTCGGTAGGTTCACGCTATGCGGCCCCATGGAGCAGTCTGTTCTATGCCAATCTGAATGTAAGCCTTTATGGCATCAGCATGCCGTTCTCTATCTCTTACAGTAATACCAACTGGGACTATAATTATCCGCATTTTACCTTTAGCATGTCACCACATTACAAGAATTGGACGGGCTACATCGGACAGAGCACGATGGACATGTCTTGGTATGTGATGAACATGGGCTTCAATGGCTTGGGCGTAGAGTATAATGACAATCGCTTCCGTTCAGGTCTTTTTTATGGCGTACTACGCAGGGCGATCAACGATAATCCTGCCGACCCTATGGCTCGTGCCCCACAGATGAAGCGTATGGGATGGGGATTTAAGATGGGTTATGGCAGCAGCCGCAACTATCTTGATCTGTATCTGCTGCGAGCCTACGATAAACCTAACAGCTTGGATGAGCACTGGCGTAATAGTGTGAGTCCACAAGAAAACTTCGTAGTGGGGTTGCGCGGTGGCGTGGCACCCACGAACTGGCTGTCGTTTACAGCCAATGCAGCCATGTCGGCCTTCAATACCGATTCGGATGCACCCAAACTTGAAACCAGCGAAACAAAGAGTTTCGACAATATATTTACTTCTCGATATTCGTCGCTTGCACGGTTTGCAGGCGATGTCAGCGCCAATGTATCCTTGGCTGGAGTTAATGCCAGCTTGACCTATCGGCTTATTCAGCCCGACTATGTCTCACTTGGCACGTATTACATGAGCAATAACTATCATAGTTTAGGCCTTACGCTGAGTACGGTGTTACTCAATCGTGTTGCACTCTCGGCCACATTCAACGGCCAGGCTGACAACCTTACGAACAAGCAGCTTTATACTACGCAGGGCTACGTCTATGGTGTCTATGCCTCAAGTCGACTAAATCAGCATTTTAACCTTTCTGGTTCCTTCAATGGATATATGCAGAATCAGAGTGATGGAACCATGAAAGTGACAGACAGTACACGGGTGCATCGAGTGATGTCATCAGTCACGCTGACACCGAGTTACACCACCTCGTCAGAGTTGCTTGACCACACCATTTCACTCTCAACTGCCTATACCCAGAATACCGATTTGAACGACTTCGCAACGGGCGAAAGCGATGTGAAAAGTTTCTCTTTAGGACTGGCCTACGATTTAGGAGTGAAGCCTTGGGATGTGGATTTCCTTGTATCGCTGAATCACCAGCAGTCGCGAGGGTATAAAAGTCGTTACAACAGCGAAATAGGCACTTTGGGCATTTCGCGTTCGTTCCTGAAGGAAAAGAATCTGCATCTCTCGCTGAGCGGCTCGTTATGTTATAATGAGGTGGTAAATCAGAAGGAGAGTATGTCGATAGGAGGCAATATAAGTGCCAGCTATACGTGGAATGACGTACACGTACTGACCGCACAGGCCAGCTTCAACAAATATGGCGATGTGAACATATCAAAGGAGCGTGGTAGTCTTAATGATACTGACATCAGCATAGGCTTCAGTTACGTTTATACCTTCTCCCTGGTCGATTTGATGCGGAAGAACGGTAATGGTGCAAAGTGATGAGGAATGAATAATGAAAAAGAATAACGTTGACATATATAATATGAATATAGGCATACACGGAACGATGTCGAGATGGATGATGAAAGCGGTGAGCATGACGTTCATCTGCATTTATTGTCTGTTCTTCTTCACTCCTGTTAGGGCGCAGGAAATCATTGTCACCGTGGCACCTACGCAGCCTGTAATGCCACCCCAAGGCCTTCTTTACGTATCTGACCCAGGAAAGTTCTTCACAATCCAGCTGACCAATACCACGGCACAGTCGCAGCAAGTCTATTTAGGCATGCAGTTGGAACAACTAATGCCCAATAGCGTATTGGCCCTCTCCACACCACCCAACCGCCAACCTTTACAGCCGATAATTGTGCCGGCAAATGGTCAGGCCACACTTTCACTCGTGGATACGAGGCATTTGTTCGACCATCTCTCTACTAACGAGATAAATGCTCCGACTGGATTGATGAGCGGTTATTTCAGCGGTCGCTTTGGCCTTCTTCCTGAAGGTCAGTATCAGGTGCATTTCACAGCCTATCGTTGGAGCCAGTCAGAGACCAAGGTACCTATGGTGGTAAGCAATCCTACAGGTGGTACTTGTATCTTCAACGTGTGCTATCAGGCACAGGCTCCTACTTTCCAATTACCCACCCTGTTAGGCACCAAAGTGCCTGATGTGGCAGAGGTGGATCCATTCAGTGCCTTGTTTAGCTGGATACCCCCTGTATTGACTTGTAATCATCGTGCCATGCGCTTCGAGTATTCTCTTCGTGTGGTTGAGATACCTACAGGATGGAGCTTGGACCAGGCAATGGACCATGGTCCGTTGGTCTATCAGCGCAACGGCCTCACCGTCCCCCAGTGCATCATTCCTCAGAACATCATCACCCAGCAGTTCTATACCAATAAGCGTTATGCTGCACAGGTCACGGCTAAGACAACAACGCTCAATCCGCTGGATTATATCATGATAGCCAACAGCGGTAAGAGCCGTCCCGTCGTGTTCCGTATCAAGACAAGTGACGAACCCTTCAATCTCGAAGAGTCGAAGGAAGAGGTGGCAGTCGTAAGGCCAAAGGTCGTCGACAAACCAAAGACGGTGAAAGACCGAACGAAGACCAATAAGGTGAGCAAAACCGGCCAAAAGGAAAAAGCAGAAGACAAGAAGGTCGATAATGAAGGAAAGGATGCCTCTTTAGCGGGAATAGCTGTGCTGGCGAATGCAAATCTTGTTCCTGATTCGCTCTACACATTCCGCAATCCCATGCTGACAGCTCCTCTCTTTGAGAAGCATACAGGTGCTCGCAAGCAGTTTATGGAGGATGTCATTACGGTAAAATGGGATCGTGCAAAATATTTAGGCGGAAGTGGCTCCCAGCCCGACGCATTGGCTTTCGATTATGAAGTGCAGCTTTTCCGTTCGGCTGTGGTCAATCAGCCCGATCAGGAAAAGACGCTGAGCAGCAACCCTATATTTACCACCAGGACTAAGGGACAGAGCGTTTCCATTCCTTGGGAACGGATTAGGGACAAGGTGGAGCCAAATGATTATTTGGTGCTGCGTGTAAAGCCTATTGTGACAAAGGGAAACTCTGTTGCCTTCGTCAATGATTCTGTGAACGTAACAGACTTTGCTTTGGCCCGTCGTATGTCGAGCCAGAACACACCATGTTCCAGCAGCATGGTCATCAACAATACCCGTCCTACTACCAAGGGCGCATCTGACCTGAGAGGTAAGGCTGTGAGAATCGGTGAATACCAGCTCACTATCGACAAAATCAGTGGAACTGCTAATGCAGGTTTCAGTGGTGAAGGCCGTGTGGAGTGGAAACCCTTTGGTTCGAGTCTTATGGTGTGTGTGAAGTTCGACAAGTTGAAGATCAACTCTGACAACGTGGTTTACGATGGGGTGTGTACCACCTATTCTGACAAGCCCGAAAGTGATTTGCAGACAATCGACAGGCTTTTCTCTGACTGGGGATTCGACCACCTCATTGGTGATATTGACATTCCCTTTGCCAACTATTTGCAGGGTGAGGAGAAGGACTTGGCCAAGAAGGCAAACCTTTCGAAATACTTTGGTTACGTGAAGACAGGAAATGCCGAGAAGCAGCAGTTCTTAACTGGAAAGATGGATTACCTCTATCTGCCTATCGCCCTGCCAAAGAGCATCAACTCTTCGCCCGTTGACATACAGATTGCCTCGATGAAGTTCACACCTACATGGGCTGCAATGGACCTTATTGGCGAGTTGTCCTTGCCCAACACCAATTACATGAAGAATGACTTCTTGGTGTTTGGTGCCCCCAGAGTGTGCATGTCTCCTACACGTTTCCTTCCTGAAAATGGTCAGATTCCCTTGCTCTCCAACTTTGAGTTGAAAGATCCAAAGACCAGCTATGAGATGAAGTTCAGGGCACCCTCGAACCTGACAAAGTGTGAGGACGGTTGTGTCGTTTCGTGGAAGGACAATAAGATGGAACTGCTTGGCTTGGACATGGAGATCATGGTGCCCAATATGGTGAAGAGTGTGAATGGCATGGCCACCAACGAGCGTTCCACCTTAAAAGTACGTACTGCGATAAGTTCATGGGATGACTGGATGTTGGAGGGTGTTACGCTTGATCCCTTCCAGTTGGAAGACCTGCCTGGATGGACCTTCACTCCAGAGGATGTAATCTTCGACCATTCTCTCTATCGCAATAGTAGTCGCATGGCTGATTTCCCCACAGGATATAAGAAAAATCTGGCAGGTGTCAGCAGTCCTGATGGCATGGATTGGCAGGGCTTGTTCATCAAGAAGGTGAGATTGGACTTCCCTAAGTCAATGGAGATGAATGGTGGTAATAGCAGGTTGCAAGTGTCGTCCAACGACCTGTTCATTGATAGAAGTGGTGCTACCCTTGTCGTAGCCGATCGCTTCAATGCAAGTGCAGGTAAAATAGGCGGATGGGATTTCTCCATCAACAATCTGTCCTTAACCTTCATGCAGAACGATTTTAGCAAGTGCAGGTTCAGCGGCAAGATTGACGTGCCTTTGCTCAATGGCCAGATAGACTATGAGTGCCAACTCTTGAAACAGACTTCGAATCCTGATGATGCCGGGCAGTATGCTTATGTGTTCAGGACACAGCGACTGAGTGGTCTCTCCCTCAATTTCTTCTTGGCCGATGCCACTTTCAAGAAAGACCAGACCTATATTGTTTTAGAGTCGTCTCCAGAAGCCAAAGGCAATTCTGCTGCGAAGGTTGAGCTGCTGTTGGGTGGCAACCTGTCCATTGGCGGTTCCAACTACCTATATAATAGAATAAAGGATTCAACCCTGCCGATGAAGTTCGACCTTCCTGGCATACACTTCAATGGCATGCGCCTCTCCAACCGTCCCAATAGTACGGAGACGAGCCAAGTGAAGGAGTTTGCTGTGGCCAACAACCAGCTCTACTTCCATTCTGGCCGTTGGTCATTCCCGTCGGCGCAGCGAGAGCTGGGACCGTTCCAATTCTCACCGACGAAGTATACTGTTGATGTCACAGATACCAATCCGAATGTTTCAATCGAAGGCAACATCAATCTGGTGAGCGGCACCGATATGAGTGGAAACACTGGCTTTGGCATCTATACTGAAGTAGGTCAGCTCAAGAATTTATATGGTTTGAAAGGTGTTTCGCTGAACTTCAATAGGACGTACTTCAAGCGAGCAACGATTGCCACGAACTTAGGTGGTATCCTGCTTGATGGTAGACTGAGCGTAAACAGTGGTGCCAGCGGTCTTGAGGGCTATCAGGGCGATCTGACCTTCAGGGCTATGGGTAATCTCTTCAGCGTAACTGCCAACGGTGGTTTCTTTAGGAGAAGGAACAGTGCTCAGCGTTTCACCTATGGTTGGTTCTATGGTTCCGCCCCTGGCAAGATGGGCATTACCAGTCCCTTGAAGATTACCCCTTCCAACGCATGCTTCTATTTCAATTGTCGCAAGAATGGTACTCCAGAAGAAGGATTTAGCGGTGCGGTGGCAAGTTTGGAATTGTCCACGACGGGTGGAAAGGACTTGTTCAGCGGCAATTTCGATATGACTGTAGCATACGATCGTTCGCACAACCGACTGACAGATTTCCTCATGAGTGGAAAGTTGCAGGCCGTAAACGAGTTGGTGAAAGCTAATACAAATCTCTTCTATCTGAACGACTCTCGCAACCAGTTCATCACCTTGGATGTCACAGCCGATGCCGTGGCCGATGCTATGGCTGCAACGATGATGAAGCGAGTGCCTATGGATAGCTTGGAATATAAGATTGACTACAATCCCTCTCTCTCCAGACAAGCAAGCATGGCTTCGAAACAGGGCATCAACATGAGCCCCACTGCCGTGGTCAAGACAGGAGTGCAGTTCATGGCGTCCACGAAGAAAAATGGTAAACTGTTGGAGCAGCCCAAGTGGCATCTTTATCTGGGTGAGCCCAGTTTGGCCGAGCGTTGTACATACACTTTCCTGCGGATGAACAATGGCGACCAGAACGTGAACCTTAGTGGCAATGGCTACGTCTGTGTGGGTAATGAGCTACCCAACGACGGTAAATTGCCTGAGATTCCCTACGAGATACGCCGTTTCCTCGATGGTGACAATAGCAACGGCCAAAGTGCAGAGTCCATCAAGGCTATTCAAGCCCGTGAACGTTCGCTCAAGGAGTTCTACGACCAGTGTGAGACTAATGGCGGCGGCGTGATGTTCGGTTCACAGGTCTATGGCAATTTCGAGGTAGACTTAGGCCTGTTCTATCTCAACGCAGGAACCACCGCTGGCTTCGATGTCAACGTGGTTAAGTTGCCCGCTTCGGCCTTCTGCATTGGCGTTAATGGCCAGCCAGGCTACAAAGGCTGGTATGGCAATGGTCAACTCTATACCAACCTCAATTCCAAACTTGGTATTCGAATAAATCAGGGATATTGGAAGAAAGATTTCGACGTGGCGGATGTTGGATTGGGCGGTTCGTTCCGCATGCAAGGTCCTAAGCCCGGCCATTTCGACGGCGAAGCTCGCATCATGATGAAGCTGTTAGGTGGCAAGGTGGGCATCAATCGTAAGTATCATTTCTCGGTGGGCGAGTCCTGTGACCAGTTCAACGACAATCCTTTCCGCGATTTCCGTCTCCTTGGCGACCTTAGCATTGGCTGGGATACCAAGGAAAAAGGTTGGGCTGACAAGAACAAGATCGACCCCACCTTATCCTCGCGTCCTGTGCTCTACACTGAGGCCCCGCTCAAGCAGCCGTTCCGTGTGCTCGACGAGACCACGCTGTCACGCTTGCAGCGCAACTACAACGGTGATGTTAACGACCTGGAGAACAAGGCCAGCCGCACGTTTGTCTTCCGTTCTTCGTTCGACACAGCTGTCACTCTCGAGGAATATGCCTCGGCTACCAGTGTGCAACCCACCTCTACTCGTGCCTTCAATATAAAGGAGCAGGGTGGCTATGCCAGCACATTCGACATCACAGCCCTGAACCCCAACCGCTACTATAAGATGACCGTTACAGGCTATGCCAAGGAATTGGTGAAGGGCCAGGAGGTGAACCCACAGAAGTGGAACGAGGGTATGAAGCGTTACGTCAGCGAGCCTTGGAGCCAGTCGAAGACCTATTGGTTTGCCACGACCGACAGGAAGGAGCTGGCCGATGTGCCCAATTTGCAGGACTACATTGCCATTGCCTATCCTTCCAAGTACAACAAGATCATGCAACAGCCTGCTGACCTCAGCTATCAAGAAGCCCATTTGCAGGATGTGCAGCGTCCTACCTTCGCCCTGACAGCCGATCTTTCTACCAAGGCTTTTCGTAAGGGTAAGCTGAAGTGGCGTCTCTATGACCGCAACGATAAGCTGGTCAGTTCGCGTGACAATGTGTGGCACACTACCAACTCTACCTGCAACATGCAGCCCGTCTCGGCCTTCTCAGACGTAGTGCCCAACGAGTGCTACAGAATTAAGTTGGAATATGAGACTTCAAGGCGCGATGCCCTCAGCAGGATTTCCATAGAGACCCAGGTCATTGCCGATATTTGGGTAAAAGCGCTGAGCTCTACTTGGCAGACGGGTAATAATGGTAGTTCGCTGTCCTACGAGGCACCATTCGTAGGATGCCGCCTTAACAACGTATCGTGGAGCGACTCACGTAGTAAGCTTGAGGATTACAACCTTGCAGCCGACACCCGCAACGCACTCACCGATCCCTATCTCTACATTGCCTATCTGAGCAACTATGCCTTCCCTGGTGGCCGTCAGGTTGATGTCAGCCGCATTGACCAAAATGTCGTCACTCCCCACTCGGTTGTCTATTCCGACAAGGGCGGTGTCTATGAGGCTCAGCTTGGCGGCAAGGGCGACTATGAACGCATCAAGTCCCTCTCCATCTATGACTTTAGCCAGTGGGGCAGTCAGGCTGACTTCCCGCTGCCACAGATTGATGACAGTCGCTACAGCTACGTACTGCCTGGTTTGGCAAGAGCTGCACGCTACATACCAAGTCTGCGAAACGAGGTGAAGGTGCAGGGATATATTGCCGATATGTATAGCGTCTACGAAGCCTGCCAACGTTTCTCTCAGACGCTGAACGACTACGCCAAGCAGATGAATGGTCTCGTGGCTGGCAGCAATGCTGGTTCGCGTCGCAGCAGTCTTGACAACTGGTATCAGGCACATCGTGCCCAGTATGTCTCGGCCAGTGCTGCCAATGCCTGCCTGCAGGTACCCGCCTACCAGTTCCCTGTCCTCTACGGTGGCAGCAACACAAGTACTGGCACATGGCTTTCTCGCGAATCCTTCGTTCCCAGCAATGCGATGCTCAAGCGTATGACCAAGGCCAGCTTTGCTTGCTATCGAGTAAATACTTACGATTTCAACAGGTGTATGTATGGTGTAGACCTCGGTGTCAATGGCGGTAATGCCTTCGAGACATTTGAGATCAGCTACCCGCTCACCTTTTACAATATGAAATAGAACACCTGCATAAGAGATGATGAATGGTAAGAACATCATAAAGACTATTACCCTCGTGGTTGCCACCTGTTTGGTGGTAGCTACATGGGCTACGCCGTTGATACTTCCCACCCCTGATGACAAGAAGCCGAAGGCGCCACGCGACTCGATGGCTGCAGGACGGGGCGAAGTCTACGACAGCACCGTCTATCACTATCTGCCCGGCGAGGTGCGCGACACTGTCACTCTTAGCCATCGGCAGCAGGCATTGGAGCGCTACCTACAGCCCGATAATCAGCGTATCAAACTGTTGACCCGTACCTATGGCGACAGCATCGTGTTGCGCTGGTCGGCTCCTGACTACGTCACATGGCGCTATATCAACCGCGTGGGTGTCGACATCTATCGCACCGACCCGCAGACGGGTGTGGTGGAGAAAGTGGCTAAGCAGCTCCAACCCACTCCGATGGATCGCTGTCTTGCCATCTATTCTGAGAACGATTCCGTGGCATTGATGGGCATTGGCGCCATCTACAACCTCGATCGTTCCGACCCTATCACCTCAGGTGGCGAATTGGGTGGCGTGGGTTCACTCTACGATTTGCATGAAGACCAGCAGATGCAGTTGGGTGTGGCCATACTGGTCAGTGAGTGGCGTCCTGACGTAGCCAATCATTTAGCTATGCGCTGGGTGGACAAGAAGGTGCGTCGTGGACAGCGTTACACCTACTCGGTGGTTCCTTCAGTGGTCGATACTGCTCATGCTATCGTGTTGGGTGCTGGTGTGGTCGACAATATTGAGAATGTCGCCTACAAGCCCCAGTCGTTTGATGTCCAGATTCGCGACTCTGTGTCTGCCCCCAATGGCGTGCAACTTTGGTGGCCTGACCACAACTACTCCAGCTATGAGATTGAGCGTCGCGGCAAGGGTACCCTCAACTGGCAGCGCGTCAACGAGCGTCCCTACGTCGTTATGTTCAGTTCCCCTAATGGCGGTCAATGCTATTATGGCGATAACGTGCCCCGTCACGGAGCCTATGAGTATCGCATCCTTGCCCATGATGCTTTCGGCCAGACGCTGGTCAGTCCTATTCATACCGTCAACGTGACCGATATGGTAGCTCCTGTGGCACCGCAAATACTTTCCATCAATATCGATCGCCCACAGCGTTCCAATCCCTCAGCCCAGGTGTTTGCTGAGATTTTCTTTAAGAAGGACACGATGGAGGCCGACTATGTGGGTGCTATGCCCATGTACTTCAATGAGCGGCTTACTGAGGGTCGATGGAAGCCCCTGCTCAGCCTGCCGCTGGCGCGTACCACCAAGTCGTGTCGCATCGACGTGACCAATCTGCAATCAGGCTATATCGTGATGGCTGCCTATGATACATCGGACAACGTGAGCTACAGCACCCCTCAGTTGCTCCGCATCAACGATATGCTTCCCCCTGTGGCTCCTACGGGTCTGAAAGCCACCACCAATGCCGAGGACGGCACAGTCATCCTTACGTGGGACGCACCAGAGAATGACGAAATAGACTACTACCAAGTGCTCGCTGCCAACGACAGCACCCATCAGTTCATACAGCTCAAGGGCGGTTTGACCCATGAGCCCATCTATGTCGACACCATTTCGATGGAGGCCAACCAGAAGTACGTCTACTATCGTGTGAGGGCCGTGGACTACGGCACCAACGCCAGTCCTCTCTCCTATGCACTTCAGGTGCCACGCCCCAGCAGCGTGCCTCCCTCGGTGGCCCACCTCGACTCTGCCCAAGTCTCAGGCAAGTCCATCTATCTGCGATGGGTGGCTGGCGACGACGAGCAGATGGGCTGGCATCATGTGCTGCGCCGTAAGCTGTCGCAGAGCCAGTGGACGTTGCTCATGCGCTGTGATGCAGACTCGGTGAAGGCCCGTCACGACTATATCCAGCTGACCGATACCCCTGCTGTCACTGCTGGCGAGTCTTGGGTCTATGCAGTTGAGTCATTCAACCATAGCGGCACCTCCAGTGGCCTCTCCCTGCAAAGCGTCTTCAGCTTCGCCGGCGAGACTTCCTTTGCCTGTCCTGTCGTTCTCCACGGCTCCTATTTGTCGCAGGAAGGCGAGACCCGACTGGCCTGGGACATGCAACAAACTCCTTCTGGCGAAGGCGAATGGTATTTCTGTGTCTATCGCAAGGGCCCAGCCGATGCCCATCCACAGTTCCTCCTCTCCGTGCAGCCTGACGAGCGCTCCTTCAGCGACCGACTCCTGCACCCAGGCGAACAGGCCGAGTATTATCTTGTAATCCAATATAGTGACGGACGCTGCAGCGAACCGTCGAATATAGTCAAGGTCACAGCACCTAAATAAGACCGTTAAGCTATGATGAATTGTCTTTATACTAAGATTCGCGTCCTTTTGGCAGTCTTCTGCCTCGGATCGCTTGCCTCATGCACCCTGTACGAAGCCGATGTCAACGACGAGAACAACGAGGTGGCCATTGAGTTCCATCTCGACCGTGACACGCTCTACCTCACGCAGGACGAGCAATATGTGTTCAAACCCCGTTTCGTGCCCGATACGGTGGCCAATGTGCAGGTGTACTATCAATCTCTCAACGACGACGTCATCCGTATGGAGGGTGCCACCGTCATCCCCCGTTCTGTTGGTTGGGCCAGCGTCGTGGCCATTTCCGTTTCGTCGCGTCTTGCTGACACCTGCCAGGTGTGTGTCCTGCCCCCGTGGGAACCCTTGTTGGAGTCCTATCCCTACGAGACCGTTGTCTACGCCGCAGTCACTGTTCGTGGCCAACACTTTTCCAACGGCATGACCGTAGCTGCCTATTGCAACGATGAGTTGCGTGGAGTAGGACTGGTGTACGAGCAGAATGGAATCAGCTGTATGCGCATCCGTGTAGGTTCTGAGCAGAGCGACCAGTCTGCTGATGGCAACTATCGTGAGCAAATCGTTTTCCGTTGCTACGATTCCGCCACCCACAACTTCTATACCTCTTCCACTCGTATTCCCTTCGATGGTATGGCTCACGGCACTCCATCCCGTCCCTTCCAAATCGATTTCTGAGGTCCTGCGGATTGTTTATTGGCTTCTGGGGATAGTTGTTTACTGATCCCATCCCTTTCCCCTCCCCTACAAGGGAGGGGTGTGTTATATATGCGCGTCACCGCGTCAGCGCGTCATTATCGCAGCAGCAGTGCCAAATAATAGGCGTTTTTTCTCTTAGGCCTAACAGAAAATTTTATTAAGCGATCGAAAAAAA
>Ga0326513_10000948_pt1 | contig 23998 bp, 20 predicted proteins | sample 2_2465_0518_D_FD_203654 | JGI IMG/M metagenome (GOLD analysis project Ga0326513, IMG submission 203654) | Bovine rumen microbial communities from UC Davis, California, United States - 2_2465_0518 | ecosystem: Host-associated > Mammals > Digestive system > Stomach > Rumen | place: USA... | reverse complement strand
TCCGGAAATCTATACAGACAAGCTGTTTTCCCTTCTGCATTCTGTAGATTTATATGAACTCATCAGCCGGAAACGGCTTTCTCCGGAGGAAATACATCGAACCGGAATTTACAGCGATAACGTAGATCTAGAGGGTACTCCTGCCATAACATCAGATCATATATTATTTTCCGGCCTTTTTATGTTTGATATGGAAAACGGCATTGTGGATTATGATGAATATCTGTACGGATTCCGGCACGGTGCAACTTTGGAATCTTATTATCATACTACCGGAACGATTGATTATTATCAGGAGTATTTCTTGGATGATTCAATATTTTTCTTTGAGTTCAGTCCGGAAAAAATCTGTACAAATGCCTGCTTCACTGCATATAGAAAAAGACATGAACAAGAAAGGAGTTTCTTTTTTGGAACTGAAAGATATTAAAAGAGAAGATTTATCCCCTATGATGCAACAGTATTTTGATATTAAACAAAAATATCATGATTGCATTGTTCTCTATCGTCTGGGCGATTTCTATGAAATGTTCTTTGACGATGCTATTAAAGCCTCCCGTGATCTGGAACTGACTCTGACAGGCCGTGACTGTGGCCTGTCAGAACGTGCCTCTATGGCCGGAATTCCGTATCACAGCTATGAAATCTATCTCAAGAGATTAATAGATTTAGGCTATAAAGTCGCTATCTGCGAGCAGATGACTGATCCTGCACTCAGCAAAGGCCTTGTCGAACGGGAAGTCATCCGAGTCGTTACCCCTGGAACAGTCATAGAAAATGATCTGCTTGATGATGCTTCCAATAATTATTTATGCAGTATCTATTGCAGTACACAGGAAATCGCTCTGTGTTTTGCAGATTTGTCCACAGGCGAGGCCTCTCTCTATTCTGTTCCTGATGCGACTCAGCAGGATAAAATTATTAATCTGCTCTCCAGATATGCCCCTGTAGAATTGATTTTCAATCACAGATTTCTTGATCTCAGAGAAGTCAATAATTTTATCAAAATCCGTCTCAGATGCTTATGTGATCTACAGGATGATGATTCTTTTTCTCCTGCGTATCATAAAGAAACCGTCTGCCGGCAGTTTTCCGTACAGTCTCTTGATGAACTGGGCTTATCCAGAGAAGCGGATATTTCTGCTGTCTGCGGATTATTCGCCTATATTCAGGAAACGCAGAAAATGCCTGTCGGCAGATTCACCAGTCTGGAATTAAGCGAAGATTCTGCTTATATGACTCTGGATTATAATGCACTCCGGAATCTGGAACTGACTTCTACTATGCGAACCGGAAATAAAAAAGGCTCTCTGTTAGCAATTCTTGATTCTACCCGCACGGCAATGGGAAAACGAATGCTCAAACAGTGGATTGAACGGCCTTTGAGAAGTCCGGCTAAAATTATGGCTCGTCTGGATGCTGTCGATTCTCTCATAAAACATGCTATGCTGACCCGTCAGCTGGAAGAATCGCTTGAAAATATCTATGATCTTGAACGTCTGATGACTCGGATTGTTTATAAAAAAGCGAATCCTCGTGATCTTCGTGCTATGTGTACGACTGCTCAGGAACTTCCTCAGCTGAAATATATTTTATCTCAGTTTGATGACAGCAGTTTATTAAGCAAACTGGAAAAAACTATTTCTGATCTGAAACAGATCGCCGATCTGATTGACAAGGCCATTATTCCTGATCCGCCTGTTTCTCTCAAAGACGGCGGAGTCATCCGTGACGGATTTGATTCCAGTCTGGATGAATACCGGAATTTCATGACAAACGGCAGTTCTGTGATTGATCAGCTTCTTGAACAGGAAAAAGAAAAAACCGGAATCCGGAATCTTAAAATTATTCCTCATAAAACATTCGGCTACTGTTTTGAAGTCACAAGATCTTATTATGATAAAGTTCCGGATTATTATATCCGAAAACAGACCTGTGTCAATTCCGAACGCTTTATTACAGAAGAACTCAAACAGGCAGAAAATTCATTCATCGGTGCTAAAGACAAGGCTCTGCAATTAGAACAGGATTTATATACACAAGTCCGTGATTATCTTGCTCAGGCTCTGATACAAGTACAGACAACTGCTTCGGCAATCGCTCAGATTGATGTGCTTGTTTCTTTCGCAGAAACGGCTTCTAAAAATAATTATCATAAGCCGGAAATCTCAATAGACGGCATTCTTGATATTCGTGACGGCCGTCATCCGGTTGTCGAACAGATGCTTCAGGAAGATGTCTTTGTTCCTAACAATGTCTATCTTGATACAAATCAGAACCGCCTTTCGATTATTACAGGGCCTAATATGTCCGGTAAATCGACTTATATGCGTCAGACTGCTCTGATCGTCCTGATGGCTCAGATGGGCTGTTTCGTTCCGGCAAGCTATGCAAAAATTTCCGCTGTTGACAGAATTTTCACCAGAGTCGGAGCTTCTGATGATCTCGCCGCCGGAGAAAGTACATTCATGGTCGAAATGAAAGAAGTCGCCGAAATTCTCAAATATGCCACAAAAAACAGTCTCGTGATCTTAGATGAAGTCGGCAGAGGTACTTCTACTTTCGATGGCATCAGCATCGCCCAAGCTGTCGCAGAATATATCTGCACTGCTAAGAATCTGGGCTGTAAGACGCTGTTTGCAACACACTATCATGAATTGATTCCGCTTGAACAGGAAATATCCGGTATTAAAAACTACAGCATCGCCGTCCGGAAGAATAAAGACGGAATCAGATTCCTGAGAAAAATTGTCGAGGGCGGTACGGATGACAGCTATGGTATTGATGTCGCAAAATTAGCAGGACTTCCGGATAAAGTGCTTTCCCGTGCCCGTGAGTTACTCCGTAAAATGGAAGAAAACAAACCTGTCCGGATTTCTCACACATCTGAACCGGAAAGCGATCAGTTCAGTTTCGATATGCAGATAGAAAACGAAATTCCTAAAAAACTCCGGAAAACCAATATTGCAGAATTATCTGATTCTGAATGCCGTGAATTTCTGGAAGAATTATACGCTATGCTGAATTAAATCGGAATTTAAATTATAAACGTTTGTATATAATCAGTCAGTTTAAGAGATTATGACGGGTATGACGGGTTTACTATCCCTTCGTACGGAAAAATATATTTTTTAAAAATATATAAAGGGTACTATATAAGTCGTCATACTCGTCATTACTTATAATTTAATAATTTTAATTTATAGTATTATGGAACGGAAAGGAGAAAAAATGTCTGTTATTACTGTACTGGACAAATCTGTTTCGGAACTGATCGCCGCCGGAGAAGTCATCGAAAAACCGGCTTCTGTCATCAAGGAGCTTGTTGAAAATTCCATTGATGCCGGAGCTACCAGAATTACTGTCGAAATCAAAAACGGCGGTACGACTTTTATGAGAATCGCTGATAATGGCTGTGGCATGTCCGCCGAAGACGTTCCGAAAGCCTTTCTCCGACATGCTACAAGTAAAGTCAGAGAAAAAATTGATCTCGAAAATATTCATACACTGGGTTTCAGAGGCGAGGCCTTAGCTTCTGTCTCGGCAGTTTCCCGTGTCACCGTCCTGACGAAGCGTCCGGAAGATGATTTCGGATCAGAATATGAAATCTCCGGCGGTGATGGCTTAGAAGTCGAAGAATGCGGCTGTCCCGATGGTACAACGCTGATCATCAAAGATTTATTTTTCAACGTTCCGGCGAGAAAGAAATTTATGAAAAAAGATGTCACCGAGGGAAATGCGATTTCTCAGATTATTCAGAAAATTGCAATTTCTCATCCGGAGATCGCTTTCAAGTTTATCAGAGATAATAAACTTGATTTTCATTCTGACGGCACAGGAGAATTAATCGAAGCGATTCATGCTGTCTATGGAAGAGATTTCGCTCGTGATTTGATTCCGATACAGTATGAACAGGATCATATTTCTGTCACAGGCTATGTCATCCGGCCGTTATATGCCAAGAATAACCGGAGTTTTCAGAATTTTTTCGTCAATGGCAGATATGTCAAATCAAAAAGCTGTTCTGTCGCTTTGGAGAGTGCTTATGATAATCTACTCATGACCGGAAAATTTCCAGCCTGTGTGCTGATGCTCAATATGCCTGCGGATTCTCTTGATGTGAATATTCATCCGTCAAAAGCAGAAGTCAGATTCTCAGAAGAAAAAAAAGTCATTGATGCGATCTATTTCGCTGTCAAGAATGCTTTTCTTGCAAATCATCTGATCTATGAATTCCAGACGCAGAAAGCCGATTGGTACGGCGGTACTCCCAAACGGGAAGAGTATCTGCAAAAGCCTTTGATTCCGGCCTCTGCTCCGGTGAGTCGTCCGGCGATTCCGGAACAGAAAACACAGTTTTCAACACTGAATCAACAGGATATGCCATTTCAGATTAATCTGCCTGAGCCGTCAGGCTATATGCAGAAAGAACCGGAAGAGCCTAAGCCGTCCTATCATGTCAGAGAGCCTCTGCCGAAAACTCTCACTGTTCCGGATAGTTTTATCAGTATCGAACCTGAACCGGAAGATTTTGAATCAGAAACAGAAATAAAGCCTGTACAGATTCCTGAATCTGTTCCCGTGCAGGAGTATCAGAATCCTGTTTTCCCTCCGGAACGGGAATTATTTAAAAATATTCAGGTCATCGGCGAATTGTTTGCGAATTATATTATTGCTCAGTCTGATGATAAAATGATTCTGATTGATAAACATGCGGCTCATGAGCGAGTTATTTTTGAACGGCTTCGTCATGAGAACTGTCAGCAGTATCAGCAGAAATTATTAGAACCTTGTAAAATTCTTCTGACTCTGGATGAATTCTCAGCAGTGGAAGAAAATCCGGAATTGCTGGACAGATTAGGCTTTGAGTTCGATTTCTCTGAAAAGCCTTATCTGATTGCAAAAGCCGCTCCATATTTTTTTACTGATATGAATCTGGAAGAAATTATTCAGGAAATTGCAGAAAATTTATATTCCGGCAAGGTAAATCCGCAGAGTCATGCCTTGGATGATACGCTTCATGAATTGGCTTGTAAATCAGCAATCAGAGCGAATGATAAAAATTCCGTTCAGGAATTGCAGGCATTGGCAGAGCGTGTCTGCAATGATGAGAATATCCGGCATTGTCCGCACGGCAGACCTGTTATGTTTGTCATGACTAAATATGAACTGGAGAAGCAATTCAAGAGAAAATTATAATATTATGATAAATCAAAATAAAAAAATAAAATTACTGGTGATCACAGGGCCTACAGCCTCCGGCAAAACGGCACTCGGCATAGAGCTTGCCAAGCATCTGAACGGCGAAATCATCTCAGCCGATTCCATGCAGATTTATAAAGGCCTTGACATCACAACGGCAAAGCCCTCACAGGAAGAAATGCAGGGCATTCCTCATCATCTGATCAGTATGATAGACCGCTCACAGAATTTCTCTGTATCAGATTATGCAGTTCTTGCGAATCAGAAAATACAGGAAATTTCTGAAAAAAATAAACTGCCGATCATTGTCGGCGGAACAGGTTTATATATCGACAGTGTTGTGAACGGCCTGCAATTCGCTCCCGAAGCTGATCAGGATTCTTCTCTCCGGCAGGAACTTCTTGCAAGAGCCGAGTCCGAGGGGAATCAGAAATTATATCAGCAGTTACAGGCACTCGATCCCGAAGCCTGTGAGAAAATTCATGTAAATAATACCATCCGGCTTGTCAGAGCCTTGGAAGTCTGTCTTCGGACTGGTAAGACTTTTACGGAATATAAAAAACAGAATCTTCCGGCTGAATCGCCATATGATGCCGTTCAGATCGGCCTGAATTATCAGAATCGTCAGGATTTGTATGACAGAATCAATCTCAGAGTCTATAAAATGCTGGAAGCTGGTATGCTTGAAGAAGTCCGGCAGATTTATCAGCAAGGCAATATCGGCACGGCTTCGGCGGCGATCGGCTATAAAGAATTAATCCCTTATCTGAAAAATCAGGATTCTCTTGAAAACTGCATCGCCATGATTCAGCAGGAAAGCCGCCGTTATGCCAAGCGACAGCTGACATGGTTTCGGCGAAATGCTCAAATTTCATGGTTGATATTGAGTAAAAATGATGAACTGCAAGAAATTTCTGAAAAAGCTGAAAAAACAATAGCCAAATCCGGAATTTTGTGTTATAATAAATAATAAGTGTTTTCTATTCTGAAAGGAGATAATTTAAAATTATGAATAAAACAATGAATCTTCAGGATACATTCCTGAATCAGGCACGCAAAGAAAAAATCATGGTAACAACTTATCTTGTCAACGGCTTCCAGTGCAAAGGCATTGTCAAGGGCTTTGATAACTATGTTGTCATTTTTGACTGCGCCGGACAGCAGCAGCTTGTCTATAAACATGCAATTTCTACAATTGCGCCCTCCCGTCCGGTCTCTATTCTGGACAGCGAGGACAAGTCTGAATAATCTGATATGAATTCCGAAACACTGTCAGTCGTGCTTGCCATGGTGGCTGTGCTGATTATCCTGACGGTCGTGAATGTAGTTGTCAAGCAGTTCAGTCAGAATTATGAAACTGAAACGGCCCTCCTGTCAGAGGGGACAGATTCCGAACGGGTACAGGGTGTCTTTATCCGGAATGAAAAAGTCATTACTTATAACGGCGGCGGCGTGATCAGCTATGAAGTGCCGGATGGCGGCAGAATCGGCACAGGCGGTGTGATTGCCAATGTCTATTCTTCTGAAAATCAGATCCAGATTGAACAGAAAATTGCCTCTCTCCGGAATGAATTATATCTTCTGGAACGCATTTCCAATCCGGGGACAACACAGACTGCACAGCCATCTAATATTGCTGAATTATTTACGGAGAATTATAAAGACTATCTCCGGCAGAGAGAACAGCATATCCTGACAGATATGCAGTCCACACGGGAAGAAATGCTGATTCTGCTCAGTACTTATCAGCTGATTACCGGCAGGGACAGCGGCTATGCCGAGCAGATGCAGGCCATCCGTGCAGAGATTGCTTCTCTGGAAAAAGCACAGGAAAAACCGCTTCATGTCATCACTGCCGATTCGGCGGCTTATTTTGTCAGCTATGCAGACGGCTATGAATCGGAACTGACACTCGGCGATGTGAATACACTGACTGTTGCCCAGCTGAAAAATATTCAGGATGATAATAAAGAAACCAGCCCTTCTGCGATCGGCAAGCTGATTGATAATTATCAATGGGTGCTTGCGGCTGTGGTAGACAACAGTCAGAAAAAATACAAGCAGGGCGATATTCTCACACTGAAATTTGCTTCTACTTCGGAAACTGTGACCGGAGAAATCACTTCTGTCAATGACGAAGGCTCTCAGACGATTCTTGGCATTACCTGCGAGGCTATGACTTATGATCTGGTACAGCACAGAACAGAGACTGTCGAGCTTGTCAAGGGCGAATATCAGGGCATTCGGGTTCCCCGCAGTGCCCTGCATTTCAGAAGCCTGACAGAAGAAGTCAAAGACGAAGATTCAGACAGAGTTACACAAGTAACTACGAAATACCGAGGTGTCTATGTTCTTGACGGCGAACAGCCGGAATTCCGGAAACTGGATGTCATCTACGAGGGCACAGACTATGTCATCTCGGCACAGAGAACTGAAAAAAGCTATCTGGCTCTTTATGATTCTATTATCACGAAAGGAATTGATGGAGATGGAGAATAAACTCCGGCAGGTGCAGGAAAATTATGCACGGATTCAGGATACTATTGCAGAAGCGGCTGTACAGAGCGGCCGGAAACCCGAAGAAATCACATTCATGGCTGTGACAAAGACCGTTGCGCCGGAATTGATCAATTGTGCCATTGACTGCGGCATTGCCCTGCTTGGTGAAAACAGGGTACAGGAATACCAGTCCAAAAAAGATGCTTATCGTCAGGGTATTCCGGTAGATTTCATCGGCACGCTCCAGAGCAATAAAGTAAAATACTTAATCGGCAATATCCGGATGATTCAGTCAGTGAACAAATTATCACTGGCACAGGAAATCGAACGCTGTGCCGGAAAACAGAATCTGATTCAGGATATTTTAATAGAAATCAATATCGGCGATGAAGATTCCAAAAGCGGTACGACTCCGGATTCTCTTCCGGCATTGCTGGAACAGATTGCCCAGATGCCGCATGTACATGTATGCGGCCTGATGACAATCCCGCCCCCGACAGAAGATACCCGTTTTCTGGAGGCGATGCAGGAGCTGTTTCAAAAAACAAAAGAATTACAGCTTCCGGATACAGAAATGAAAATTCTCTCCATGGGCATGTCTGATGACTATGCACAGGCGATCCGATATGGATCGAATCTTGTCCGGATTGGTTCTGCCCTGTTCGGTGCAAGAAACTATCAGAAATAAATTCTGTTACGGTGTCCGTATGCACCGCTGAATTTGTGACATACGGAGAATGGAGATTTTACAATCATGAAACTTTTTGATAACATGAAAGAATTTTTCTTTCCTTCCGATGATGAACCGGAACAGAGACCGGCAAACAAAGCTCCGGAAGCTCCCGCAATTCCAAGCATTGACGAACAGCTTGCAGGGCACGAGTCAGGGAATATTGTCAATATTCAGGCGACTGCACAGTTACAGGTTGTGCTTGTCAAGCCGGAGGTCTTTACAGATGCAAAAGTGATTGCCGATCACCTGATCAGCCGCCGGACTGTTGTGCTGAATCTGGAAACTGCCTCGCCGGAAAACAGAAGAAGAATTATTGATTTCTTAGTCGGTGTTTCGTATGCCATCAGCGGAAGTCTGAAACCGGTTGCCAATCTGACTTATATTATTACGCCCTATAATGTCGGCTTTATCGGTGATGATCTCGCCGCCGAGCTGGAAAACAACGGTGTGATTATTTAAAATTATTATCATGAATCCAAAACAGCATGATGCCGATAAAATTTTTATGGCACATATTCAGGATATGGCAGAGCGTAACGCATGGCAGAGCTTTACCGGATTTTTAGATATGCGGCAGTATATGCTTGCCCAAACAGTTCTGCCGGCCGGTTCTTACCGGTTTTTCGGCGGATGGCCGGAAGCAGAACGGGGGATTCTCTGTATTCATGCCGGATATGCCGAGCCGGAAGACAGTGACTTTCCCATCACATGCCTGACGTTTACATTTCGGGAAGCTGATAAGCTGACTCACAGGGATATGCTTGGCAGTCTGACGGCACAGCAGATTCAGCGCAGTCTAATCGGCGATATTCTGGTTTCTGACGGAAAGATTCAGTGTTTTGTCACAGGAGCGGCAATTGAAATCGGCTTGCAGATGACTAAAATCGGCCGTGTTGGTGTCAGAGTGACTGATACTCTGCCTTTTGATGAAAATTTTCATCAGGAAAAAAAAGAAATCTCCGGAACGGTCTCTTCTCCGAGACTGGATGCAGTTTTGAAAGTCGCTCTGCCTCTGAGCCGTGAAGCCTGTACGGAACTGATTGCCCGTCAGCTGGTGATGCTGAATTATCAGGAAGTAACAGAAAATTCCAGACTTCTCAAAGCTGGTGATATTTTTTCCGTCCGAGGCTATGGGAAATTCCGCTTACAATCAATCAGTATGCCGACAAAGAAAAATCGTCTGCATATTGTGATTGAAAAATATTTATAAATAAAAAAACAAATCAAATCAAATTTATTGCAGAGGTGAATTTATTATGATGACCGCACAGGAAATCAAGGAAAAACGCTTTGAAAAAGCCGCTTGGGGCTATCGTCCGGAAGATATTGACGAATTTCTTGGACAGCTCGAAGTTACTTTTCAGGAAATTGACAACGAACGTGAAGACAGCAATCATAAAATTCAGGTGCTTGCTGATAAAGTCCGTGAGTACATGAAAGACGAAGATGCTCTGAAAGATGCTCTGCTTGGTGCTCAGAAAGAGGGGCACAGAGTCATCAAAGAAGCAAACGAAAAGGCTGATCAGATTCTCAACAGAGCCAAAGAAGAAGCTGCTATGCTGCTGGACGAAGCAACCCGTCAGCATGAAATCGCTATGGAGAAAAACCGTGCCGAAATCGCAAGAGAAAAAGAAGCTCTCGCACAGGCCAAAAAAATGGTAGCTGATTTCAAACGCAGTTTATTTGACATGTATAAAGGCCATCTGGAAATGATTTCTAATATTCCGGAAGAAAATCAGGAGCTTCCGCCTCCGGCATCAGACAGTTCTGATCTCTCGATTGACGAGGTTCTTTCTCTGTCTCCCATGCCTGAACTGAGCGATTCCAGAGCAGAACAGACTTCTGCATTTATTCCGCCGTCTCCGGAAGATTTTGCATAATTTCGATACAGTTTTCGGCGGCTTGTCGTCTGTCCGGACGGCAGGCCGGCTGTTTTGCTGTCAACAGAAAGGGGAAATTGTTTTGCTGATATTGGCATTGCTTGTCGTTCTGACGATTGCCGGAGTCGATCAGATGATCAAATACTGGATTGTCAGTAATTTTGAACTGTATCAGGAAAAGGATTTCCTGAAAATAGGAAATCTGGACATTATGCATCTGCATTATATCCAGAATACCGGATCGGCGTTCAGCAGTTTTGCGGGACACACTATCTTTTTGCTGATTGTCACAGCCATCGGCATGATTGCCTGTATCTACGGGCTGATTCACTATGGAAAGGAAAATAAAATTCTATTCTGGAGCTGGGTCATGATTTTAGGCGGCGCTCTCGGCAATATGATTGACAGAATTTTCCGAAACGGTGCGGTTGTGGATTATCTTGATCTGAAATTAGTTGATTTTGCTATTTTCAATTTTGCTGATTGTTTTATTACAGTCGGGACGATTATACTGATGGGTTATATTCTGTTGTTTTCAGATAAAGATAAAGAAAAAGAAAAAGCACAGGAGCATACTGATGATAAGACATGAACTGATTTTTCCCGAAGATGCCGGAACAATCCGGCTTGACAAATGGATTGCCGGTCAGGATCTCGGACTGACAAGATGTGCCGTACAAGGACTGATTGCAACCGGAAATGTGACTTCTGACGGCAAGGCAATTCCTAAAAATTTCCGTCCGAAAGCCGGTGCAAAAATTGAAATTCTGATTCCTTCGCCAAAGGAAATCCAAGTGATTCCTCAGGAGATTCCTCTGGATATCGTCTATGAAGATGAAGATCTGTTAGTCGTCAACAAGCCGAAAGGTATGGTTGTCCATCCGGCTGCCGGAAATTATGACGAAACGCTTGTCAATGCGTTATTATTTCACTGCAAAGGCAGTCTGTCAGGAATCAATGGTGTCATTCGCCCCGGAATCGTCCATAGAATCGACAAGAATACAAGCGGTTTATTAATCATAGCCAAAAATGATATGGCTCATCAGGGGCTTGCCGAACAGATCAAAGCTCATAGTTTCACCAGAGAATACGAAGCAATTGCTGTCGGAAACTTTCCGGAATCAACAGGAATCATCAATGCTCCGATCGGCAGGGATTCAATTGACCGCAAAAAAATGTGTGTAACAGAAAAAAATTCAAAATCTGCCGTAACGCATTATGAAATATTAAAGCAATACAATGGTTTTGCTTATTTAAAATTAATTCTCGAAACCGGAAGAACCCATCAGATCAGAGTGCATCTGTCTTATATCGGTCATCCGGTCTACGGCGATGATGTCTATGGAAAAGCCGTCAAAGGCATTCAGGGTCAATGTCTCCATGCAAGAAAAATCGGCTTTATTCATCCGAGAACAGGCGAATATCTCGAATTTGAACGTCCTGCTCCCGAGTATTTCCAGAAATTATTAAATAAATTTGAAAAGATGTGAATTTATGACAGAATCAAATCAAAAAATCTGTATCGTTTCGGATTTAGACGGCACTCTACTTCCGGCAAGTAAAATTCCCAGACCCGAAGATTGTCAGCTGATCTGGAAATTCTTATCAGAAACAGGCAATAAATTTACCATCGCAACAGGCCGGACAATACAGGCTTCTCAGCGATATATCGACATGCTGAAAATTGAAAGTCCTATGATTGTCTTCAATGGCGGTATGCTTTATCATCCGGTATCCGGAGAAAGACAGATTCTACAGGCTCTGCCCGAAGAAGCCAAACGCATGACTGCCGATATTCTGAAAGAAAATCCGCATGTCGGAGTCGAAGTCCTCTGTGCTGAAGATACATGGGTGATCAATAATACAGAATATGAACAGGAACATGTCAGAGTTTGTCAGGTAATCCCGAAATATGGAAATATCCAAGAAGTTCAGGGTACATGGCTGAAAGTTCTGTTTGCAATGTCTCCGGATGATATGCCGGCATTTATGCAATATATCGCAGACAAGCATTTTCAGAATGTCGATTTTATCCGTTCGGAACTGAAATTCTATGAAATGCTTCCGGTCGGGAACTCCAAAGGCTCGGCTCTGAACGAATACCGGAAACTTCCGGAAATGAAAGATTTTAAATTCATCGCTTTCGGCGATTATGATAATGATATTGAAATGCTCAAAGCGGCTGATCTTGCAGTTTGTCCGGCGAATGCCGCCGATTCTGTCAAGAGCATCTCTGATCTGATTCTTTCCAGAACCTGTGAAGAGAGTGCTGTTTCAGAATTAATTTCTAAAATTATCAGTCAGGAGATCAGATTATGAAAATTTTAAATCTGCATGGTTATCATGCATTAGCTCAGAACTCTTCTTATTATGCCCTGAAAGCCTGCAATTATGATGTTATTGCTCCGGCGATTGATTACGATACACAGAGTTCAGAAGAAATTCTAAATACGCTTCTGAATCTCTATGATTCTGAACATTGTGAAGCTGTTGTCGGAAGCAGTATGGGCGGATTCTTTGCGATACAGACCGCCGCTGAAAAACAATGCCGTTCTGTATTGATCAATCCCTGTTTAGCACCGTTTCAGACCCTGCCGGAAATGGATTTTGATAATCGGGAGTATATTTTGCAATATATCGGCTTATTCTCGAATCTGTCGAAACTGGATTTTTCTAAAACTTTTGCGATCATCGGCGAGAAAGATGATGTGATCAAAACACATGGAATTCTCAAATATCTGCTTGAAGATTCGCATTATATTTCTGTTCCTGACGGCGGTCATGCAGGCTCGACCCTGCCGCTCAAACAGATTTTTGAAGAGTATCATCAATTATTTTTCAGATCATAACAGCAAATGCTGTTAAATATAAACTTGGAGGTTTACTCATGGATGCAAATTTAAAAAAACAGCTCATGAAAACAGCTGTTCAAGTCCGTATGGGCGTTCTGACAGGAACGTTTCATGCAAAATCCGGTCATCCGGGCGGCTCGCTCTCGATTGCTGATCTGCTGACTTATCTGTATTATCACAAGATGAATGTCAATGCCCAGAATCCTGATGACGAAAACCGTGACAGACTGGTATTATCAAAAGGCCACACCGCTCCGGCATTATATGCCGTGCTCGCTGAAAAAGGCTATTTCGATAAGAAAGAACTGGAATCTCTCCGCCATATCGGTGCGTTATTACAGGGACATCCCTGCATACACATTCCGGGGGTGGATATGTCCAGCGGTTCTTTAGGTCAGGGCATTTCTGCGGCCTGCGGTATGGCACTCGCCGGAAAGATCAATCAGAAAGATTATCATGTCTATACAATCTTAGGTGACGGCGAAATCGAAGAAGGTCAGGTCTGGGAAGCCGCTATGTTCGCCTCGCATTATAAACTTGATAATCTGACAGCGATTGTTGATAATAACGGCTTACAGATTGACGGAAAAATTACAGAAGTCTGCTCTCCTGAACCGATTGACGAGAAATTCAGAGCTTTCGGATGGCATGTGATTGTAATTCAGGACGCTCATGATTTTGATCAAATTGATGCGGCATTCCAAGAAGCAGAAACCATCACAGGAAAACCTGTTGCCATTATTCAGAAAAGCATCAAGGGCAAGGGCGTTTCTTTCATGGAAAATCAAGTATCATGGCACGGCTCTGCTCCGAATGCAGAACAGTATGAACAGGCTATGAATGAGCTGAAAGCAGCTCTGGCAGAACTGGAGGCGTAATTATGGCTGATGTAATCAAAAAGGCTACCAGAGAAAGCTACGGCGAAGCTCTGAGAGATTTAGCAGAAAAATATCCGAAGCTGGTCGTACTCGATGCTGACTTAGCTGCTGCAACCAAAACAGGCATTTTCAAGAAAGCCTATCCGGACAGATTTTTTGACTGCGGCATCGCTGAGGCAAATATGATGGGCGTTGCAGCTGGATTAGCAGCATCCGGCATGATTCCGTTTGCAAGTACATTCGCTATGTTCGCCGCCGGAAGAGCTTACGAAATTGTCAGAAATTCGATCGGCTATCCGCATCTGAATGTCAAGATCGGCGCAACACATGCCGGAATCTCTGTCGGCGAAGACGGCGCAACACATCAGTGCAATGAAGATATTGCTTTAATGCGTACAATTCCGGAAATGACAGTCATCGTTCCGAGTGATGATGTCGAAGCAAAAGCTGCTGTAGAAGCCGCTATCCTGCATGACGGCCCTGTTTACATGCGATTCGGCAGACTTGCCGCTCCGATTCTGAACGATCCTGCAAATTATAAATTTGAACTCGGCAAGGGCATCACTCTGAGAGAGTCTGATCAGGATGAAATTACAATCATTGCAGCCGGTCTGATGGTCGGCGAGGCAGTCAATGCCGCTGATGCACTCAAAGCTGAAGGCATTTCTGCAAGAGTGATCAATATTCATACAATCAAGCCGATTGATAAAAATCTGATCTGCAAGGCGGCGAAAGAAACCGGAAGAATTGTCACAGTCGAAGAGCATAGTATTATCGGCGGTCTTGGCAGTGCAGTCGCTGACTGTGTAACAGAATGCTGTCCTGTTCCGGTGACGAAAATCGGAGTCAATGATGAATTCGGACATTCCGGCCCTGCTGTTGATCTGCTGAAAGAATTCGGCTTATCCAGTGAGAATATTATCGCAACAGTCAAGAAAGTTCTGAATAAATAATTATAAAAAAACCTGATTTCTGTTTTCACAGAAATCAGGTTTTATATTTTAGTTCAGTCCATGCTTTCCGAGCCATTGCTCGATTAAATCTGCAATTTCCTGATTATTTTCTTCTTGGAACATGAAATGTGAATTACCCATAATGCCCTCTTCCGGCAGATCAACAACTGTACAGTCTCCGCCGTCAGTCTGATACTGTTCCGCAAAGGCTGTGACTCTTTCATGCACTTCCTGCCAATATGCCGTAGAAGCAAGTTCAGAATCGCCGTCATCAATATAATCGCCGTAATAAATCACAATCGGAATATCAGCTTCCAGAAGTTTCTGATACTGTACAGAACTGGTACTCGGTACACTGATCGGCTCGATTGCGACTATCGCTGAAACATTCTCAACTGATAAATCCCATGCAACAGAACAGCCCTCTCCATGAGCCATAAAAATAGCTTTATTCCCCGTTATATTCTTGACATCGCTCATGACTTCGCCCATAGCCTTGGAAATCACGACTTTATCATAATTGCCTGTATTGGGTGTTGCCTGACGAAGAAACTGATTCAGAGCTTCTTCATCCTGAGGAAACTGCGATTTCGGATTGCGTTTTCCGGTTGTTTCGCCGATTCTGTAATATGTGTACCATGCCTGATCTCCTGGCTGATATTTCTGAGCTGTCTCCGGATGTTCTGTTTCTTCATCGTAGTAATATTCACCGGTTTCAGAATCTTTTTTTCTAAGATCGCCGTACCACATATCCAGATCTGTATCTTCGGAAATTTCTGTCGTCAGACCGGCTTCACCGCGTCTCGGCTGATCGACCAGAAACGCACTGTGACCGTTTTTCATAAACAATGTTGAAAATCCATCACGACCGTCAGGAGTCATCATCCAGCACATACGGGACTGACGATAGCCATGCAGATAAACAATCGGATTTCCGTTATCTTCGGCGGGAATCTGATATAATACATTTGCATGATCGACATGGGAAGTATTTCCGGCTCTGAAAGAATCTTTCCAGCTCTGAGAAGCATCATAATCTCCGGCGACTGCACTGGTGATGATTCCTCCGGATGAGAACATTCCTTGTTTTGCGATTTTCAGAATATCAACAGAATCTTCTTCTTCAGGCGGAGCGGTTTCCGTCTCTGTTTCGGTGACGATTTCGGAAGTTTCTTCGGGAACTTCATCCGCACCGGCGGTATTCTGACTGCAAGCGGTCACAGCAGAAGCAAGCATCAGAGCGGATAATATTATATTCAGCTGTTTTGTTTTTCTCATAAATCTGCATCCTTTCTATTGCATATACCAGCATATCTTTCTGATTTTTATTATATCACATAAAAAAATCAAATGCAACGGCTATTCTGAAATTCAACAAATTGGCATATTTTCAGAACAAAAAAGCATATAATTTAAGTAAAAATGTCGAAATTCATTCTTCCGGAATTTCTCCCAGATCACAGGAAAAACAGCTGTCCGGAAGAATTACTGTCAGAGTCGCTGTATAATTTGCAGATTCTTCAAGATCAGCAACCGGAATATACAGCGACCAGCCATTGTCAAGAATCTGATCAGATTCTAATTTATCAGCTTCATAGCAGTTATACGCACGATAAGACTGCTGATTCTGATTCTGATCTGTCAGAGTGATGATATATTCCGGAGCGGTATCCAGATTTTCAGGAAGTTCGGCCGTTCCGTATAATTGAAGATAAACAGAGCCGTTCAGATTCGCAAACATTTCAGCCGAGCCGGAAGCATTCGCCTCCGGAACAGAATCGACTTTCAATGCACTATGCAGAGGTGCTTCTTTCTGTAACCATGCAATATTTCTCTCGACTATCTCGAGAATCACAAGATCAAAATGTGCAGTTTCAATGGGATATAACGGGTTCGGTCTTGCTCTGGAATACTGAGCCGTCTGGAAATTCTGCGAAAAATACGGAATCACAGCCGCTCCGAACGAATCACGGAACATTAGAAGCGAACCCGTTCCGGAGGGATTTTGTGTATTGATTGTAATATCATCAGAATCTCTGTATCTCCCCAGATATATATAATTAAAATCTATATCATAAATATAATTATCATCCAAAACATCAGAATCCGGAAAGAGCATTTTCTGCAAATCGCCGTTCCAGTTCTGTTCGATATGAGCTTCTGCATCAGAATAAGAATTATAATCCAGTCCGGAAGCATTCATCATAGCCCGATAACCGATCAAAGCTCCCATATTATTCCAGTGTGTATCCAGTTTATGATATAAAATATCCGGTTCTCCTGTAAGAGCTTCATTCCAGAGAACATACGGCAGATAGGCATAACTCTCCAGAACAGGACTCTCCGAAAGCAGATATTCCAGAACGGCAAGATTCCCCGATGTGCCTTGATTCTGATAATTATCCGGCATATAATTCTGATAGACTGTATTTTTATTCGGCACGATCGCAAGCACGAACTGACTCCCCTGCTGTTCTGTGAATTCTTTCATCATTTCGAGATTATGCCTGATATTCTGCATTCCCAATTCTGAAACAGTCGTTCTTCCCAGATAATCATTGACAGTCGGCGTATAGAATAACCATCCGTCTTTACCGATAATCACGTCTTCTTCGGCAGATACATGAAGCAGATCGGCTTTCAGATGACTGTCCAGACTGACAAGATTTTTCCGGAATCCGAAATGATCTGATACATATGCCTGAAATTCAGAACTCCAGTTTTTATTCAAATCTCCCTCTTCGGTTCTGAAAGACGGCATTTCCGCAAGCTGACGCTTTTCATCAGAGCCGTCATCATCTGATTTCAGAAGCATCGCTCCCATCACGGCACAGACGGCGAAAAATAAAATACTATAAATCAGATATGCTGTTTTTTTCATGTCTGTCCTCCTCAGAAATTCAGATAGATAAACGGACTGTATGTCCCTGATGATAAATATAATAAACACAGGAATAATAATCCCATCGAACCAATATAAGATATTACTTGCAAGCCGGATTTTGCTTTTTCTGATCTGCAATAGCCGGCGATCTTATTTTTTACAGGCATCGAGAGTATCACAGCGAAAATCAGTGTGATGATCAATAAATTATTAAATTCTTTCAGAAATAAACTCATGCTGACTGCCTGCTGATACTCATCAGCGATTCCGAAGCCGAACATTGTTCTCCAGAAATGCAGACCCTGATTTAAATTCTCTGCTCTGAAAATCGTAAAGCATAACACTACTGCAAACATCGTATAAATATGACTCAGAATTTTCAGGAAATTATTTTTCTGCATTTTTCTGACCGGAATGATCTCATAGCTTTCGAGCATCAGGAATCCGCCGTTCAGTAATCCCCAGATCACGAACGTCCAGTTTGCTCCGTGCCATAATCCCGTAAAGAAAAAGACAATCCATTTATTAATCACAGTTCTTGTTTTACCTTTCCGATTGCCTCCGAGCGGAAAATATAAATACTCTTTGAACCATGTCGAAACAGAAATATGCCATCTTCTCCAGAAATCAGTCATACTCGAAGAAATATACGGATAATTGAAATTCTCTTTGAATTCAAAGCCGAACATCTGACCTAATCCAATTGCCATATCGCTATAGCCACTGAAATCGAAATAAATCTGAAACGTATAGCAAATCGCTCCGAGCCATGCAAGAGAGCAGATCAGCTCTGATTTTTCCAAATCAAAAATATGATCAGCAACGATACTGACTGTATCGGCAATTAATAATTTTTTAGATAATCCATAAATAAATCTTTTGATTCCGTGAGCAGTCTGTTCCGGATTGAATTTCCTGACAGCAAGCTGATCTTCAATATCTTTATATTTCACAATCGGCCCTGCGATTAACTGCGGAAAAAAAGTAATATATAATAACAATCTGAAAAAATTCTTCTGAATTTTAATATCTCCCCTGTAGACATCAATTACATAAGACATCGCCTGAAATGTAAAAAACGAAATCCCGATCGGAAGCGGAATCTCCGGAACAGGCAGATTCACAAACGGCAGAGCATTCAGAATACTGACAAAAAATCCGGCATATTTATAAATTCCCAGTAAGCCAAGATTCCAGATTATTGACAGAATCAGGCTTGATTTTTTCAGATTTTCTTTCTGCATCATCAGACCTAATCCGTAATTGCACAGAATTGAAATCAGCATCAGAAATACAACAAACGGTTCACCGAATGCATAAAATACAATACTTGCGATGATCAGCAAGGCATTTTTCACATGCCGTTCCGGAATCAGATAGTATAATAACAGCACAGCCGGAAGAAAAATAAATAAAAATACAGTACTGCTGAAAACCATTTCAAAACCTCCTCACAGAAAGACAGGAGTGCCGTTCTGCACAGCACTCCTGTACGAATTTTTATGATATTTATTATAAATTTTTATTATAGCTGATGCTAACAACATTACCGCCCGAAGCGATCAGCATAATATTACATCCGTTACCCATATCATAAATTTTTTCGCCGTCAAAAGTCGCAGGAGAGCCGATGTCCATCCCCTTGACGGAAACAATTCCGGAAGCAATAATATCTATGCCATAGATCATATAATTATCATTTTCATTCCAGACATAGATTGTCATATCATCATAATAATAATTAATATTCTCGCCGTTGCCATAACAGCTCGGAGCAGATTCTTCAGAATTCGGCTTGACTGCATCAATAAAATCCTTTGCACTCTCGCCGACAGTCAGAGCATAACCCTGATAATTCACAGTCAGAGACAGATCATCTGTACTGTTATCTTCTTCTGTAGGAGGTTCTGTAACAGCACCTGCATCAGGATCAGGAGCATCTATCTGAGCAACAGTCGGTTCTGTTACGATATTAGTTTCCGCCGGAACATCGGGAGGTGTATCATCAACCGGAGTAACGATCTGAGTTTCTGCCTGCGGAGTGACCTGCTGTGTAACTTGCTGTGCTTTTGTCTCGACAGCAGTTGTCACGACAGTATTTCCTGAAACGGTTGTTATAACAGTTGTAGTAATTTCAGTACTCTGCTCTGTAACTGATTCTGTTTCAGTATCAGAATCTTCTTCGGCGGAGGTTTCAGATTCAGAAACAGAATCTATTTCTGTTTCAGCTTCTGATTCAGTTTCTTTTTTGGATTTCTCTGTTTTTCCGGATTGAGATTCTGTTTCTGTCTCTGTAGACTGCGTTTCAGCAGAAGTTTCCTGTACGGGAGGAGCCATTCCGACTTGAGTCTGTGTTTCTTCTTTTTTTCCGCATCCTGTCAGCATACTGATCAGAAGTGCACTCAGCAGAACAGGCATGATATATTTTCTCATCATAAATCTCTCCTTGATTATTCAAAATTATCTTATTGATACACGGGTTTGACATAGCCTAAGAATGTATAATTTCCAGCGGCGATGATACTGCTCCATGAATAAGCCTTATAGCCGTTTGTACAGTCATAATTGACCCATGTATCGTTGATATATACCTGATTCCAGTAATGATCTCCGCTTCCGTGAGTCGCATGGACAATACGGCATTCATAACCTGCTTCCTGAAGCAGAAAATCCATCTTAGCGGCCATATAATAGCAGACACCGTAATAATGCGTAAATGCATAATCGACATAATAGAGCCATCCATTTGCCTGAATCTGTTCGAGCGTTCTGGTGGATTCTATATATTTATAACGATTTGTAGACCGCATATAATTATAAATCGCACTGACCGAAGTACCATATTGATCAAACGCTTCCTTAGCTCTTTGTTTATTCACAGAGAGTTTACCCTCAGTAGCGATTCCATCCGTACCGATATAATAGCCATCAATCGTAGTATTCACAGCGAGTGCACCGCTTTCCGGATAGAAATAATATTTATTACCGCCGATTGTTGCCCATCCTGTCGTCATGATACCATTAATATTAAAATAATATCTGTGACCTTCAAGATTTTGCCAGCCTGTGAGTCGAATTCCATCAGCATCCAGATAATATTTCAGATTATCGAGAGTCAGCCAGCCTGTTTGTCTTGTACCGTTATCAGGATCGAAATAATATATATTACCTTCGATTTCCGTCCAGCCCTCAGACATCACACCGTCTGACTGGAAATAATAGATATATCCTGACAAATCCTGCCATCCTGTAAGGCAGTCGCCGTTGATTCCCAGATAATAAGTTTTATTATCTATAAACAGCCATTTTCTTTTCTGGAGAATGCCATTGTTTCCCAGATAATAACGCAGATCATCGACAGTGATAAAGCCTGTTTCCATTGCACCGGATTCGGGATTGAAATAATATTCTTCATCATCAATACTCTGCCAGCCTGTGAGCATCATACCGGATTCATCGAAATAATAAATTTTCTCTCCGATCGACTGCCAGCCCTGCACGGGAATTCCGTTTTCATCCAGATAATAGTAGTTATTTTCATCATCAATCCAACCGGTGAGCCTTGCACCTGTTTCAGAATCCAGAAAATAAAGCTGTCCGCTGATGATCTGCTTACCTGTCAGGAGAATGCCGGATTCATCAAAATAATAATACTGATTCTGAATCACATGCCAGCCGTCTGATAAAATACCATTTTCGGTCTGATAATATTTATTTCCATTATCTTCCAGCCATCCGGAACGGCGGACACCTGTTTCAATATCGAAATAATATTTCTGATTTCCGATTGTCTGCCAGCCTTTCAGGAGAACGCCGGAATCATCTGTATAATAAGACAATCCGGCTAGATTCAGCCATTTATTACACTGTAAGACCCCGTTATAATCAAAATAATATAAATTATCATTCACGGTCTGCCAGCCTTTATATAATTTTCCATCAGTATCGAAATAATATTTCTGATTTTCGATCTCGCCCCATTGATTCTGATATAAAATTCCGTTCTGATCGAAATAATAAATATTTTTCTGGATCATCTGCCAGCCCGTGCGGATTCCTCCGGCTACATCCTGATAATAAGTATGATCTCCGATCTGATTCCAGCCCTCAGACAATGTGCCATCCTCAGCGAACCAGTAAGTATGATTTTCAATTTTCTGCCAATCTTTGAGCATTTCATGTGTTTCTCTGTCCAGAAAATATATTTTTGTTCCGGCGAATGTCCAGCCGGAAGCGAGTTTATAATCTTCTTCGGCATAATAAGTCTTATCACCGTCCTGAATCAGACCTTTCTGCAAAAGTCCATCCTGATCGGCATAATAGCAGGCATAGCCCAGTTTATGAACCTCCTGTCCGGAACCGTTCTGAGCCGCATAGAGCATGATCTGCGCGGCATCTCTGGAATCAATCACAGAATCGGCATCAATATCGGCATATTTCAGAACATCCTGTATATTCTGATATTCCGGAAATGCTTTCAGAATCGTTTCTTCTGCGGTGATGTTTCCAGCTCCGGCTTCAGCGGCGGCGATGAGAATTTCAGCCGCATCAGAAGCATCTACAGTCTGACTGCCTGTTACATCTCCGAGCAGATAATCAGGACTCAAAGCAAACAGCCCTGTTTGTTTTTTACCGTCATGCTGATAGAATACATTTCCGTCTGTATCCTGTTGAAATATATCTCTGTCAGAAAAAGTAAATTCTGTTACTTCTTTTGCCTGAGCTTCTGCCGGAATGATCAGTCCGACAGCTGTAAACACACTACAGAGACAGAGCAGTTTTCTAAAATTTTTCATGATTCAATTCACCTCGTATTCAGATAATTCGACAGAATACATTATAACACATTTTGTTATCACATACAAGATATTCACGAATTTTTCAGCAGTTCATACAAAAACGGCCTGAAAAAATGCTCTGATACATTAAATATCTCTGATAAAAATAGAAAAAAAAGCCTTGCTTTTTTCATAGAATTATGCTAAAATAAAACTATCAATCATTTACTATGGAGGAAAATTTTTATGGCCTATATAATTGGTGTGGATCTGGGAACAAGCGGTACAAAAACCGTTCTTTTTGATGAATCCGGAACAGTCATCGCTTCCCATACAGTAGAATATCCCATGTATCAGCCGAAAAACGGCTATGCAGAACAAGACCCTGCTGACTGGAGAGAAGCCGCTTTCACTACGATCAGAACAGTCATGCAGAAAAGTAATGTTTCTAAAGACGATGTCAAGGCAATCGGCTTATCCGGTCAGATGCACGGCCTTGTTATGCTGGATAAAAATAATCAGATCATCCGGAATGCAATTATCTGGTGTGATCAGCGAACCGCTCTGGAATGCGAAGAAATGACAAATAAAATCGGTGCGGAGCGTCTGATCGAAATCACCGCAAATCCCGCAATGACAGGCTTTACAGCATCTAAAATACTCTGGGTCAGAAATCATGAGCCGGAAAATTATGAAAAATGCCGTCATATCTTACTGCCGAAAGATTATGTCAGATTCTGTCTGACAGGCGAATTCGCAACAGAAGTTTCTGATGCTTCCGGTATGCAGCTGCTGGACATTCCAAAAAGGCAATGGTCTGATGAAGTTCTGGAAAAATTAGAAATCGACAAGTCCTTACTGGCGAAAGTCTACGAAAGTCCCGAAGTGACAGGCACTCTCACAGCCGAAGCCGCTGAAAAAACAGGATTAAATAAAAATACGATCGTAGTCGGCGGTGCTGGTGATAATGCCGCCGCCGCAGTCGGAACAGGTGTTGTTCGTGACGGAAAGGCTTTCACAACAATCGGTACAAGCGGAGTCGTATTCGCTCATACATCCGGAATTACAATCGACCCAAAAGGCAGAGTGCATACTTTCTGCTGTGCTGTTCCAAACTGCTGGCATGTGATGGGTGTCACACAGGGTGCAGGCCTGTCGCTCAAATGGTTCAGAGATCATTTCTGTGATGCCGAAAAAGAAACAGCTGAATTAATGCAGGTCGATCCGTATTATTTAATGGATAAAGCGGCTCTGCAATCTCCGATCGGTGCGAACAGATTATTATATCTTCCTTATCTGATGGGCGAACGTACTCCGCATCTTGACCCCGATGCACGAG
>Ga0326513_10000947_pt1 | contig 24004 bp, 30 predicted proteins | sample 2_2465_0518_D_FD_203654 | JGI IMG/M metagenome (GOLD analysis project Ga0326513, IMG submission 203654) | Bovine rumen microbial communities from UC Davis, California, United States - 2_2465_0518 | ecosystem: Host-associated > Mammals > Digestive system > Stomach > Rumen | place: USA... | reverse complement strand
TTTGGGTATTATGGATGAAGAGCCTCTATTTGTAACAGATTTTAATTTTAATCTTATTGATATGGATTTTACTCAAATTGAATCTGTAGAAGCAAAAATACGAGAGCATTCAGTTTTAGAATCACAAGTTCATGATGCAGAACCTGAAATTATTGATACTACAGCTATTGAAATTAAATCTGAAGCAGTAGAAGAAGAGCAAGTAGTAAAAAGAGACTTTGATTGGTGATATAAATGTATTTAGATCAGAAAAAAATATTAAATTCATTAACAAATGAAGATATAATTAAAATCTGTGCAGACCTTGGCTCACCAGAATATAAACGAGATAATCAGGGGAATCTTTTGTTTTCAACTTCTATTTGTCATGGTGGAGATAGTCCTTATAAATTAACATATTACAATGATTCTCATCGTTTTAAATGTTGGACATGCGGTGATTCATATGGAATTATCGAGTTAGTTATTCGTGCCCATAGATTAAAAGGCAAGACACTTACATATTATCGAGCATTATATTATATAGCTTCTATGACAGGACGTCTTTATGAAAAAGACCCTGAACAGATTGCCCCAGAAAAAACTATTACAGATTTTGAGTGGATTAATCGTTTAAAATCTGTAAAGAAAAATTCAAAGGCTGTACCTAATTTATCAGAAATCAATGAGAATATTCTTGACATATTTTGGTATGCACCTTATCAGGGATGGCTTGATGAACATATTACTCGTGAAGCGATGTCACGTTTTGAAATAGGATATTACGGACTAACAAACCAAATTACAATTCCACATAGAGATATTAATGAACGTCTCATAGGAATTAGAGGACGATTTTTAAATGATGAGGACGCAGAACGATTCGGCAAATATGTTCCATTACAAATCAGTGGACGTTTTTTAAGTCATCAACTTGGAAGTAATTTATATGGTATACATGTTGCGAAAGATAAAATATGGCAATGTAAAAAAGTGATGTTAGTTGAAGCTGAAAAATCAGTATTACAAGCATATTCATATTTTGGTGAAGATAGCTTCGTTGTTGGATTATGCGGATCAAGTATTTCAAAAACACAAATTAAAATTATATTGGAACAATTAAAAGTTGAAGAAGTTATAGTTGGCATGGACAGGGAATATGGTGATTCTGATACTTTTGAAGCAACAGCTTATTATCAGAAATTAATTAAAAAGGTTGCTCCACTTGTTCCTTATGTGCGTGTGTATTTAGTGTTAGACAAAGAGCACAGGCTTGATTATAAAGATTCTCCCACTGACAAAGGTAAAGATATCTTATTACAATTAATGAAAGAAAAAATTCTAATAACTATGGATGATGTAAATGAAGTAATAAAAAGAAAGGATTGATTATTATGGGTGTAATTATTGGACTGATTGTAAAGCTTATCGGTGGCATGTGTGCTCTCATAGCTGCGGGATTGAACTGTCGGACATTTTTTGGCGGTAAGAAGGACGCCACTTTTAAAGATATTGCGACAGCGGTTATTCCGTTGGTGCTGATGGTGGTGTTCACTTATACAATAGTTATCCAGTTTTGATTGGGGGTGAAAGATATGAAAGTCGGAGATTTAGTAAAAGTAACAAATTGGGGTGGTAGTTTTACAACAAATAGTGCATGGTTTTTGGATCACGTCCATGATTTGGATGTCAATTATCTTATCCGTTTTGCTTATAATGATTCTACAAATTTTTTCGAACGTAAAAATAATGATGATCGAATTTTTGAAGTATTATATGTGGATGATGCGTTAGCACCTAATGCATTAATTACTTTAGCAACTGATTTAATGGATTATAATGACAATGATTATAGGAAAGTTTTTCTTATTGGTTGTAAAGATTTGGAATTTGTAAGCAAACCAGAAAAACGTGCTATGACGCTTAAAGAAATTGAAAAGGAACTTGGTTATGAAGTATCAATTATTTCTGAATAAGGAGAATACAAAATGAAAAAGAATTGGAAAAAACTGGTAATCGCTGCTCTGTGCATTATTATGGTAGTCTCAACTTTTGCGGTATCCACTTTTGCAAAATCTTCTGTTCCTAGAAATGGACGATACATTGACGGTCAAGGATGCGTATATATTATGAAGCATGGTAAACCACGCACAGGATGGTTTAAATATCACGGTAAGACATATTACGGACATAAAACTGAATCTGCTTGTTATCCTAAAGGTTCTGTATCACAAAACACCTTTCGTGTAAAACATGGCAGAATGTATTTCTTTAATAATAAAGGTGAAAAGATTACAAGAGATATTGACTATGTTAAATTAAGACATCATAGAACAAGTGTGCATTATGTTTTAATTCCCGGTACGCCTTGGATGCGATATAATGCCAAACACAAAAGATATCAGTGGTTAAGGGGTTCTAAGTGGTGTGATGTAGGTATGCAGTGTTATCCTGATGGTTGGATTGATTGGCAGAAATAAGTCAAATTTAAAAAAAAATAAATGGGAAAAACGCATTAATTTTTAAATGATAATGCCTTTATGAGGGTATGGTGGGGTAAGTAGATAAGATAAAAATAACATCGAAAACCCCACTTATTTTAGCATAAAAAGGAAGAGTGAATATGAATAATGATTTGATAGAAGATTATTATAAATCAATGGATGATTTTTTTCAGGGGAAAGTGAGGGCAGTTACTGAAGCGGATCGGGGGGTATTACCACGATTGAGTTATAGTGGTTTAGAAACCTTCCGTAATTGTGAATATCAGTATCACCTTAAATACGGTGAAAAGAAATATACAAAAGAAACCACACTGGCTTTGGAATTAGGAAGCTTGTGCCATCTTATTCTTGAACTTAAATGTAATTATATTAAAGCTGGTAAGCATGTGGATTATGATTATCTTCATTTTATTTTAAAGTATGGTTCTATTGATACGAATGAGAAAACGAAAGAACATATCCTTGGAGTAGATGAATTAAAGCGGAAATATTTTGAGGAATGGTATGAACCTGATAATGCATCTGGAATGACATATGCAGAAAAGATGGAAGTGTTCGAAAAGGTTCTTGATGAAGAAATGAATGATACTTCAATTTGGCATCCTATATATGCAGAATTGCCGTTTGAGTTTGTATATAAAGACAGGGTTATTTTTAATGGGTTTATTGATAGGGTAGATATTAATGTGTATGGAAGTTTCCGTTGTTTGGACTATAAAACATCAAAAGCCACCTTTCCTGCAAATAAAGTCGTAACATCACTTCAGTTTGGCATTTATGCAATGGCGATTTATCAGGAGTTTGGTCAAATTCCTGTAAGTTTCCTTTATCGTTTTATTTTAATTGACGAAGATCAAAAAGCTATGACTAGTGGTTGGGAAAAACGGTTAGAAAAGACACTTGATAATGCGCTTGATAAGATGGACAAGAATAAGAAGAGTGGTATCTGGCTGCCTAAGCCCTCGCCCCTCTGCTATTGGTGTAATTATTCAATTACTAATCCAAAAGCACATGAATTTAAAGATGATTGTGAATATTATAGTCTTTGGAAACCAGATGAAAAAACATTTGCTGTAAATAAGCGATATAATGCTCTTGACAATGCGGACAAGAAGAGTACAATTAATACAGGTAACAAGTCAAAATTAAATGGTAAGCGGAAATTGATTTTTTGAGGAGAGGAGATGATATATGGATGGCAACACTTACGGAACTTCAGGATTGCTACAATTCATATTATGACGATAGACAATTATGGAATTCGACTGTTGCCGCTTGGGTTAAAAAAGGAAAATTAAAAGCAAAAAAAGATGAAAATGAAAGATGGGATTATGATTTAGAAAGTTTTAAAAAAATAATTTTATCAGATGAATATAAGACGAAACTTAAAGCGGTACGAAAGAATCCCGAAAAATGTGTGGGGCAAATACGAAATCATTTATTAATTACGGGAATAGTCCCAGAAGAAGAGAAAAACCATCCTTATAAAGGAACGCTAATGTATTGTAAATGTTTAATTTGTGGAAAAGAAAATATTCAAATCAGATTTTCTTATGTTAGCGGAAATGGAAATTATGAAAGATTATCTTGCGGCTGTATGAGGAAGGTTCGCCATTTTATGGCAAGTTTGAGAGAAGGAGTTACAGAGGAATTCATTTTAGAACATGATGACATAGATAAAATGATGTTTGTTCATAAAATGTTGGCACATATAAAATCAAAGTATTATACACAATGCCCGATTGAAGAATATAAAAAAGCAATTGATTATTTTTATTATGATCAACAGTTTAATGCGGTATATGATTTTTGGGGTAGACAAAAAAATGAATTTGGGACTTTTTATAATTGGGCTAAACCAAGTCTTGATCATATAACCCCAATTTCAAGAGGGGGGTCAGACACTGTCAATAATTTACAAGTGTTGACTGTTTTTGAAAATTTAGCTAAAAGAGACATGACTTGGGAGGAGTGGTGTAATTTTAAAAGAGCAACGCACTCTACTTCAGATTATTATATTGAAAATATCATAAATAATAAAAAGGATGTAATTAAATGAGTTACTATAGCTTGCATTGTCATACGGAATTTAGCAATCTACGGATGCTTGATAGTACGACAAAATTAAATGACTTAATTGACAAAGCTGTTGAAATGAAACTTTTAGGTGTGTCAATTTCAGACCATGAAAGCCTTTCAGGACATGTTAAAGCAATTCAAAAACAAAAACAATTACTTGAAAAAGGAATTGATTTTAAAATTATGTTGGCTAATGAAATCTACTTGGTGGATTCGTTAGAAGAAGTCAGAGATAATTATCAATCTAAAGTTACAAAATTTTATCATTTTATTTTACTTGCTAAAGATGCAATCGGACATCGACAAATGAGACAACTGTCTTCGTTGGCTTGGAACAATTCTTTTAGAACTGGAAAAGTTGAAAGAGTACCAACTATTAAAGCAGATGTTGAACGAATTATTGGGAATGATAAAGGACATATTATCGCACAGACAGCTTGTATTGGTGGAGAATTGGCACATCACATTTTAAATAAAGATGCTGATGGTTGCCTTGACTTTATTGATTGGTGTCAAAATGTATTTGGAGAAGATAATTTTTATCTTGAAATGCAACCTAATGATGTAGATGAACAGGTTAAAGTTAATAAGGCAATTGTCAGCATATCAGAACAACTGAATATTCCTTATATTATTACAACAGACGAACATTATTTAACTGCTGATCTTGCCCCTGTCCATGAAGCGTATTTAAAAAGTAGAGAAGACGAGAGTAGAGAGGTTGGAGACTTTTATCGAACATGCTATCTTATGACTCCTGAAGAGATTCATAAATGGATGGATGAACAAATAGGAGTTGATAAGGTTGATATTGCTTTGAAAAATACTTGTGAGATAGCTGATAAAGTTGAATTTTTTGATTTAAACCATTCACAAGTTGTTCCTAAAGTGCCACTCCCAGATTTTGAAATGCAACACTCTTTTAAAGATGTTTATAATGAGTGTGAATATATAAAAAAATTTGCATATTCAGAAGATATACATGATAGATATTTTTTATATTTAATTGAACAAGGTTGGTGGGACAAAGAATATTCAGACGATTTATCAAAAGATGAAATTTTAAAAATGATGCATCGCATCAATGAAGAATTAAAGGCTGTATGGTTATCTAGTGAAAATATCCATGATAAGATTTCAAATTATTACATTACAGCTTTATATATCGAACAAAAGATTATGTGGGAAGATGCTGAATCTTTAGTTGGTGTATCGAGAGGATCGATTGCATCATTTTATACTGCTTATTTAATTGGATTACAGCAGATTAATTCTTATAAGCAAAACATTCCATATTGGAGACATTTACATGAAAGTCGTCCTGAGATGCCAGACGTTGATATAGATTCAGAAAAGTCTAAAAGACAAGCGATTATAGACGCAACAAAAAAGAATTTTGGAGAAGATAAGGTATTAAATATTTGTGCTTTTAGAACAGAAGGGGCAAAGTCTGCGATTTTAACTAGTGCAAGAGGACTTGGTGTTAGTAATGATAGAGCACAATATATAGCTAGTTTAATCCCTTCTGTAAGAGGAAAGTTGACTCCTCTTTCTGTAATGGTCTATGGAGACGAAGATAACGCCCCAAATACTGAATTTATTTCAGAATGTAAAACGCATGATGGTTTAATTGAAACCGCTTTAAGTATTGAAGGATTGGTATGTGGTAGAACTATTCATGCATCAGGAGTAATAATTTTTGAATCGCCTTATTATGAGTTGAATTGTATGATGAAAGCGACCAATGGTCAAGCTACAACTCAATGGGATATGGATGACTCAACATATACTGGCGGTTTGAAATATGACTATTTAACAATTGTCAATCTTGATGCTATGCATCAATGTATAAACTTGCTTGTGAAATATAATTATATAGATTGGCAAGGGTCTCTATTAAAAACTTATAATAAATATTTTCATCCAGATGTATTGGATTATACTTCTGAAAAAATGTGGAAAATGGTAGAAGACCATAAAATTATTAATCTGTTTCAATTTATGACAGATGTTGGCGCTCAAGCTATTAAAAAAATTAAGCCACGTTCATTAACAGAACTTGGTGTCGCAAATGCTGTGATGCGTCTTATGAGTAGCGAACCGGGGGCAGATCAACCATTAGATATTTATGTTAGATATAAAAATAATATTCAAGAATGGTATGATGTAATGAATAGTTATCATTTAACATCAGATGAGATTAATATTATTGAAGACCATTTAAAACATGTATCTGGCATGTCTACTATGCAAGAAGATGTCATGATTCTCTCTATGGATGAAAGAATTACTAATTATTCTATGAAAGAAGCTAATGTTCTTAGAAAGTTAATTGCAAAGAAAAAAGTTGCTTTACATAAACAGGCTGAAGATGATTTTTATAAAAGAGGACTTAAAAATGGCTCTTCTCAAAATATGCTTGATTATGTTTGGAAAGAATGTGTAAAACCCCAGTTACAATATTCATTTTCTCTCCCTCATATTCTTGGATATTCAACAATTGCAATTCAGGAAATGAATATGGCATATAGATTTCCAATTATCTTTTGGAATTGTGCCAATCTTATTGTTGATAGTATGGCTGATGAAGAACTTGATGGTAGTACAGATTATGGTAAAATTGGTATCGCTATCAGTAATATGATTAAATCTGGTATTAATATTTCTTTACCTTTAATCAATAATGCCGAATATGGTTTTATTCCAGATGTAAAAAATAATACTATTATTTATGGATTCAGGAGTATGAACGGTATTGGAGATGATATTTCGCAAACTATTATTATTAATCGCCCTTATTCCTCAATGGATGATTTTGCGATTAGAATGCTTGATACTAAAATTATTCAACCCTCACAAATGATTAAATTAATTAAAGGTGGGTGTTTTCTTACACTCCATGATTCAGATCGTTTTAAAACAATGGAATGGTTTTTGCGCAGATATTGTTTTGAACCTGTAAATAAATTGACTATGCAACAACTTGGGAAAATGCTTTCGTTTAAAGTGGTTCCAGATAATCTTAAAAGCTGTCTTAACTGTATTAAGATTAAACAGTATGTTTTGGATGACGAAGGGTTATATAAACTTTATATCGATCCTGATAAAAAGCTTCCTAAACGTGGTTATCATGACCGCTATTTTATTCTGGATGATATTTCGCAACCAGTGTTCAATAAATTCTTTTCAGAAGATTCTGTAGTTGACGTAAAAGATGGTTATTATATCATTTCAGAAAAAGAGTTTGTTAAAGAATATAATATGTTGATTCAGCCTTTGCGTGATTGGTTTGGCTCACAAGAAGCACTTGATACTTATAATAACGCTCTTTTTCAGTCTGTATGGAATGAAAAGGCATCAGGTACTGAAGCATCATGGAATATGGAAGCATGTTGTTATTATGATCAGGAGCATGAACTTGTTAATGTTGATGAAAAGTACTATGGCATTGTAAATTATTTCGATTTACCAGAGGAACCTGAGCCTTACGACTGGTACAATCGTAAAGTTGATGGTGAATGGAAACGTGTTCCTAAATATCGTATCACAAGAATTGCTGGCACTGTCTTACAAAGCGTTAACGCCAAGCATACTGTTGCTCTTCTTACCTGTTATGGCGTTGTTAATATCAAATTTTATAAAGGCAGTTATGCGTTTTATAACAAACGTATTTCACAACCTTTGGAAAATGGCAAGAAAAGAGTGCTCGAAGATAGTTGGCTTAAACGTGGTAACAAATTGCTTATTAGTGGTATTCGCAGAGATGATCAATTCTTCCCTTTAATTTATAAAGATACGATTTATAAACATACAGTTAATTTAATTAAAAACGTTCTTCCAAATGGACGGATGGAATTACAAACTGAAAGGATTCAGATTGAAGATGAGTGATGATAAAAGAATTAAGGTGGACGCTTCTGTAGAATATATCCCTTATTATAAAGATAATTGGGGAATCATTAAATGTTCTATTGATAGAGTGCGTTCCGGTAAAGATATTTATAAAGGTGATTTAATGGTATTTAAGGGACAAATGCCTGAGCCAATAAAAGGTTGTCAATATACAATTGTCGCAGATTTTGAGTCAGATCCCAAATGGGGAGACCAGTATGTAATTCAGTCTATGTATACGGCAATTGAATTTGGAGACGAAGATGACGTTGGCAAAAAGAAGTACCTAAGTTCTTTGTATACTCCATATCAAGTTGAATGTATGTATAAGACATTAAAAGATCCTTTTGAAGCATTGAAAAAACGTGATATGGAGTCGTTGGTAAAGATTAAAGGATGTGCTCTTAAAACTGCTACTTATTGGTGTCACAAATTTCATGAACATTATGACCGTGCTAAGATTTATATTGAACTGGAAGATTATAATCTTACAAATAACGTGGTAAATAGACTTATGGCTACATATCATTCACCTGATTTAGTAGTTGATAAGATTAAGAATAATCCATATGTTCTTGTAAATGAGGTCAATGGGTTGGGATGGAAAAAGGCTGATGAGATTGCTTTAAAGGGCGGTATCGATCCACTGGGCGAAACTCGTGTTGCAGAGTATATTAAGTATTATTTAAAACAAAGTGGTAATAATGGCATGTCATGGTTGACGCCAGACCAATTGCTTGGAGCAATTCTTGATGAAATTGGTGAAGAGGTTGAGGATTCTACAATTACAAAAGCAATCGGAAGTCTTAATCTTTGGTATAATGAGGATAAAACCCAAATTGGATTACCTTATTATAAATTATTGTCTATGTTAATTGCAACTGAATTGCTAAGGATTAAAAATGCAGAATCTAATTTTAAGTATGATGGTTGGGAAAAAAGAATCAAAGAATTAGAACAAGAACAGGGATGGGAATTTACTGATGAGCAGATGAATGGTATTAAAATGGGACTTGAAAATAATGTTTTGGTTATTAGCGGTAGTGCCGGAACGGGGAAATCGACTCTGGTAAATGGAATAATCACTGCCCTTACTGACTATTCTCATGTGATGTGTGCTTTGTCTGGTCGTGCTTCTGCAAGATTAGCCGAATTAACTGGAGAAGAAGGATTTACTATTCACAGACTCTTAGGATATTCAGGGGCAGGATTTGTGTATGACCAATATAATCAATTAGGATATGATATTTATATTCTTGATGAAATTTCGATGGTAGACGCTGAATTATTTTATTACTTGATTCGTGCAATTCCTTCTGGTTCTAAGATTATTATGTTAGGTGATCCTGCACAGCTTGAAGCAATTGGTTGTGGAAATGTAGCGTATGATATGATTAATTCTCCTGAAATTCCAAATATCCTTCTTACAAAAATTCATCGTCAGGCTGCTAAATCTGCAATAATTACTAATAGTACAGCGGTCAGACATGGCGAACAAATTGTAGATAAAGATTGGAGTGGTACTGAAATCCGTGGAGAATTAAAAGACCTTGTTTTAGATTGTTATTTAGATTCTTCCAATAGTTTTTATAAGGTTATGGAATATTTTCAAAGACTTTATGCGCAAAAAGATTTCAATATCATGGAGACTCAGATTATTGTTCCTATTAAAAAACGTGGTACTGCTAATACTTATACTTTAAATAACGATATTCAAGAATTATATAATCCTGCAAAAGACGGGTTGAAGGAAGAATCAGTTATGACTATCAGTTCTGGTTTAAGGATTTTTAGGGTCGGAGATAAAGTTATTAATACAGTAAACAACTATAAAGTCGAGCCTACTGTATACAATGGTAATATTGGTATCATTAAAGATATTACGATTGAAGAAGATGAAGAAGGTGATATAACTGATGTTATGATTATTGATTTTGTAGGAATCGGTAGAGTTAGTATTCCTAAAGATTATTGGGATCAGCTTGATTTAGCCTATGCAATTACTGTTCATAAATATCAGGGGTCACAGTCTGATAATATTATTTTCAATTTTGATTTTGCTTCATACGGTCTTTTGACTCGTCAGCTTATTTACACAGGCATTACTCGTGCTAAGAAAAAGTGCTATCTTGTGTGCCAGACAAGTGCTTTGCGGTATGGTGTAGCACAGGAAGCCATTAGTCATAAACAGACACACTTACAAGATTCTTTATATGAAGTGGCACATCCGAAATTAATCTTTTAAGAGGTAAAAATTAAATAGTAATTGACAAATGGGGTAAGAACAGCTATACTAACAAAGTATCAAATAACTGTTCTTACCGTTATGGAAGGAGATTAAAGACGAATGAAATTTCAGTCAGGAGATGTAGTTTATTGGGTTGGACGCCGTAGACATTCGCCTTATGAATATTATGTTGATTATGGAATCGTAGACGAAGAGTTCTCAGATGCTGTATGTGTTGATAGACTACACATCAGAGATAATCGTTATATTAATGACATTCCTTATAAAGAATTTCCTAGTGTAGCTAAATGGCAGAAGCTTCCTAAAGGATGGACTTACAATACTGAATTATTTGAAATGGAATGGCGTAATAACAATTGGGCTATTTTGAATACTCTTAGAATCGATAATCCAGAGGATATTAAAAAAGCATTAGAATTGGGGATTCTTGTCTATCTTAAAGATTATGATCAGACAGTTCCGCACTCAGAAGTAGATAAAAAGCTTGGCTGGCGTATCAGGAAAGAGCATGATGATTCTTTATATGTTTATCCGCATATTACCCTTCAGAAGGATAATGCTTTTAAAACCTATACAGAAGCGCAAGCTGTTATCGAAGCACAGGAAGTTGAATGGAAACGTCAGTCAGAATTAACTGATGAGGAATGGTCTATTGAACAGATTGATCATGATTTGCAGCGTTGGGCAAAGATTTACAGTAAGTCTCCTGAGGAAGTACAGAAAATAAGAGATTTTCTTCTGGGTATGGATAAGATTGAAGATATTGAAACCAGAGTATTTGGTGAAGATTTTCAGTGGAAATACTGGAAGAATAAGAAATGGAGAACTGTTGTTTTAGATTAAGAAAGGAATATTAAATGAATGTATATTTGAATGAAATTACAGGTATGGCAGACGGACTTGTTAGTTTATATTTTAGTAAACGTACTTGGACACGAGAAAAAGAAGTACAGATTCGCAAAGATTGGAAAACATATACAGATTGGTATGGCAATATTTATGATAAAGACCTTTGCAATGGCGAAAAAGAGGCGATGGAGCGGACTTTAAAGACTATTAATTCTTTTTGTAAATATGCTTGGTTGCATACCACTATGCTTGATTTTGTTACTATTTCTGTAACTGTTGAAGGAATTCACAGAGCGGGGCAGGATGACTGGGACGCACACGCCTGTCGGTTCAATAACAGAATCATCAGAGCAAGCACACGCCTTGCTGATTTTGCAGAAGGTGAAATGTCTGATTTTTATAAAGATAAGATTATTCCTACAGATGTGGCTCTTAAAATGGTTGGTCAGGATTTACCGAATGAGTTTGTAAAATATGGTAACAAATATGTCAAAACTGTAAATGGCTATATTCGTGAAGACCTTAAGGATAACCGTGATGTGAAACGCGGTCTTTATATGGAATCTATTCCATCTAATTTTATTTTTAAATGTAACATGGCTCAGTGGGCACATGTCTATAAATTAAGAAATAAAAACGGAACAGCCAATCCCGAAGTTAAACAACTTGCAGAAGCAATTCAGGATCAGATTGAAGAACAGATGCCTTGGTTTAATCGGGAATTTCTTGCTAAAGTACAAATTTAAAAAAGGAGAAGAATTAAAATTATGGGAAAAGGTAATAAAGATTGGATTAAAGTAACAGACAGGCTTCCTGAATCTGAGAAGACAGTCGAAATTACATTTAGATGGAAAAAATGGGACAATCCTGATGAATATTGGTATGGTACATGCAATGCGTTTTATGAAGACGGTAACATCCCTGTAGATGATAGTGCTTATGATTGGACAGATTATGAAGAGGACTATTTTATCTGGGATGAATTTACTGATACCTTTTACATTCCTGTAGGTTGGCATGAAGATGTCTGGTTTATGGAAGAAGGTTATCAGATTGATGAAGATCGGTATGAAATTGTAGCTTGGAAAGAAAAATGTAAGCCTTATAAGGAGAAGTAATGTTTACCAAATTAGGACGTGTTATGGTATTTATAGGAATAGCGTTTGCAATACAAACATACTACTGTATTACATATAATATTAATGCTAATATATGGCTCGCAATTTATTGGATATGGCTTGTAATATATTCGTGGAATCCTAACGAATGTTTTTATAATAAAATAAGGAGAACTAAAACAAAATGAAATTAATTGCTTTTAAAATTGAGACCCTTGATGACGCACAGAATCTCGTAAATGTTTGTGATAAGTATCCAATTAATATTGATGTTGTTTATAGAACACAAACCATTGATGCTAAATCTTTTCTTGGAGTTGCTTCATTGCTTGGTAATTATGTAAGTGTGATTCCTGTTACAGATGATGAAGAGATGCTGAGTAAATTTGAAAGTGAAATTAAGCCGATTAGTCATTGTTATTAAAAGGAGAATGTAAAAATGATAGCGACAATAACTTATTCTGATATAATGAAGATTGGTTATGAATTATTAAAAGAAGATATTGATGTCATTTATGGAACAGATGTTAAGGATCAAGCAGAATCGGCAATTTATATGGCAGGTATTGTAGATACAGTTTACAGACTTCGTGAATTGTTTGAAGAAAAGGATGATTAAATATGGAGAAACAAATTGTTATAATCAATGGTCAAGGGGGTGTCGGTAAAGATACTGTTTGCAATATACTTAAAAAATATTATCAAGTAAGAATTGTAAGTGCCATTGATAAAATAAAAGAAATTGCTTCCTATGGTGGATGGGATGGTCAGAAAGATTTAAAAGGTAGAAAATTATTATCTGATATCAAAATGGCTTTTTGTAAATATAATGATCTGCCATATAAAGAAATGGTTCAAGAAATTGATTCATTCTTTGCTAATGAAAATGAGCAAATTCTATTTATTCATGTTAGAGAGCCTCAAGAAATTCATAAACTTGTTGCAAAATACCCGATGATTAAAACTCTTTTAATAAAAAGGGGGACAACTTCTGGTGAATTTGGTAATGTATCAGACGACAATGTTCAAAATTATGATTATGATTTTGTGTTTGATAACAACAAAGGGTTAGATGAATTAGAAAAAGATTTTGTATCCTTTTTTGAAAATAAAATGATTAAATAATACAGGGGAATAATATATGTTGTTAGTTATTTGTGGCAAAATGTGTTCTGGCAAAGACACTGTTGTGAAAAGATTAATTAATAAAGGTTATAAAAAGGTAGTAACATACACTACCAGACCCAAAAAAAGAGGTGAGACTGATGGCGTAGATTATCATTTTATTTCTGAGGAAGAATTCAAAAAGAGAATTCAAGATGGATTTTTCTTAGAATATAGAACTCGTAAAGTCACTTCTGGTGATACGTGGTATTACGGTAGCGCAAAACAGGATGTATTTAAAATAAGAGATGATCAGAAAAAGGTTGTTATTTTAAGTCCGTCTGGAGTTGACAAGATGTATGAGATTAAACAAGATAACTCTGTACAGTTTAGAGTTATTTATCTTAAATGCAATGATACTACTATTAAACTGCGTGCTAAAAGACGAGGTGATAATAAACAAGAAACAATTAAAAGAATAGAAGCTGAAGGTATTGATTTCTCTGTTATGGATATCTTCGCTCAGAAAATTATTTGGAACGATGAAGATACTGAGATTGGAGATGTTGTAAAAGAGATTTTAGATTATGTAGAAGGGGAGAATTAATTATATGACAGTTGAAGAGTGGCTTGGAAAAGATAACACACTTGGAATTGATATTTGGAAGAATAAATATCAGTTTGGAGGAGAGACTTTTGATCATTGGCTTGATAGAGTTAGTGGTGGTGATGACGAGGTTAGAGATTTAATTATTCAAAAGAAGTTTCTTTTTGGTGGGCGTATTCTTGCTAATAGAGGGACTAATCAGAATGGTAGAAAAATCAGTCTTAGTAATTGTTATGTAATTGCGCCCCCCGAAGATAATATTGAGTCCATTTTTGAATGTGCAACTAAATTAGCACGTACTTATTCATATGGTGGTGGTTGCGGTATTGATATTGGAAAACTTGCTCCGAAAGGTGCTCTTATTCATAATGCCGCAAAAGAAACATCTGGTGCTGTCAGTTTTATGGACTTGTATTCTACAGTGACTGGATTGATAGGGCAGGGAGGACGCCGGGGCGCTTTGATGATTTCAATTCCATGCGACCATCCTGATCTTGAGGAATTTATTAAAATTAAACAAAATACTGATAAAGTAACTAAGGCTAACATTTCTATTAGGGTCACGGATGAATTTATGCGTGCTGTAGAAGAAAGAAAGCCTTATACACTAAAATTTACAAGAGAATCATCTGGTGAAGAAATTGTAAAAGAAATTGACGCACACGAAATATTTATGAAGATGTGTGAAGCCAATTGGGATTGGGGAGAACCCGGACTTCTATTTTGGGATAACATTGAAAAATATAATCTGTTGAGTGAAGACAATAGTTTTAAATATGCAGGTGTAAACCCTTGTGCCGAGGAACCTCTTCCTGCTGGCGGTGCGTGCCTCTTAGGTTCAATAAATCTTTCAGAATTTGTTTCCGATGATGGCACTGAATTTGAATATGACGACTTTGAAAATACGGTAAGAATTTCTGTGAAAGCATTAAATGATGTGCTGGACGAAGGTCTTCCTCTCCATCCATTACAAGAGCAGAGAAATTCAGTTCACGATTGGCGTCAGATTGGTCTTGGCATTTTCGGGCTTGCTGATATGTTAATTAAAATGGATATTAAATACGGTAGCCCTGAATCTATCAAACTGTGTGATGAAATCGGATATTCAATGGCGAGAGCAGCTATGACTACTTCGATTGACTTAGCACAGGAAAAAGGGCATTATCCAAGATTTAATGGTGATGCAGTTCAGAAATCCTTATTCTGGCGTTCTCATGATATGGACGCTTCTTTTGATAAAGATTTGTATAAATATGGTCTTCGCAATTCTCAGCTTTTGACGATTGCACCAACAGGAACACTTTCAACAATGCTTCGTGTAAGCGGTGGTATTGAACCAATCTTTGCAAATTATTATACGAGAAAAACAGAATCACTGCATGGACATGACCAGTATTATAAAGTCTATACTCCTATTGTAAAAGAGTACATAGACACATATGGTCTTACAGATGATAGCCAACTTCCTGATTTCTTTGTTACTGCCCAGACTCTTGACTATAAAGATAGAATCGCTATGCAGTCAATTTGGCAAAAACACATTGATGCTTCTATTAGTTCGACAGTAAATGTCCCTCAAGAATTTTCTGTAGAAAAAGTTAAGGATATTTATATGGAAGCTTGGAAAGCGGGTCTTAAAGGTATTACAATGTTTAGAGATGGCTGTAAGCGTGCAGGAATTCTTACGACTCATGTTGAAGAAGATACACATGAAGAAGAGCCTAAAGAACTCAAGCGTGGTATGATTATTAAGGCTGACGATAATTGTATTGGTAAGAAACGCACACTTCAAACAGGTTGTGGCACTTTACATTGTGAAGCATTTTTTGATCCTGATACAGGGGATTTACTTGAAACATATCTCTCAAAAGGTAGTACAGGTGGATGTAATAACTTTATGGTCGGTTTGTCTCGTATGATTTCACTTTCTGCTCGTGGTGGCGTTGATATTAATTCTATCGTAGATCAGCTTAAATCAAGTGGTACATGTCCTTCTTATGCAGTTAGAACAGCAACAATGCATGATACCTCTAAGGGTAGTTGTTGTCCTGTAGCTATTGGAAATGCATTAATTGATATGCACAATGAAATTATGAATGATCTGATGGATGATTATGAAGAGGATAAAAAACCTGTAAAAATTACTAAACCAGTTCAACTTAGTTCTACAAATCCTAAATGTCCTCAATGTGGTGGTAATTTAGTATTTGAAGGTGGATGCAATACTTGTAAAGATTGTGGATGGTCTAAATGTGATTAATAAACATTATGCGTTTTTTCAAAATACAGAATGTGAATATTTCCCCTGTCATAAAATAAATGATATTGAAGATTTTAATTGTTTGTTCTGTTATTGTCCTCTTTATATGACAGGGGAACAATGTGGGGGGAATTATCATTATATCAATGGAATAAAAGATTGTTCTGATTGTTTGTTCCCCCACCAAAAAAACAACTATGAAAAAGTTATACAAAAATTATATGATGGGAGAAAATAATGAGTATTTTTGAAGCTATAAAATGGTTATCTCCAAATGAACGAGAACAGCTTATAAAAAATATTGAAGATCAAAATTTAAATGGTGTTGAAATAGTAGATTATGTTAGTGGACATTTTAATATGGCATGTAGAAGGATATTAGCAGAATTATATAGGCTGTCTGATTATGATGAGTTAACGAATGAATTAAAAAGGCTGTTGACAAGCAGTAATTAAATACATATAATAAATACCATATTAAATACCTCCATTTTGGGCTATGGATGGTTTGATATTATCCATAGCCCGCTAATTAAGAAAGGCGATAGATATGCATATAACAGATGAACAAAAAATAGCAGTTTTTGAACCGATGTTTAAAAAATTTGAAACCGAAGAAATACTTGAGTATTTTAAGGAAGTAATTCCTAAAATTCCTGACGCAATTTTTTATAAACCTGCAAGTAGTTCTGGTAAATATCACAATAAACAACAAGTTGGAGATTATGGACAGCTTATTCATATCTACATGTTCTTCGATATTTTAAATATGCTTCTTGATCTGGAATATAATCAAAATAAATATCGAGACCCGATTGACCGAGATTTAATGCGATGTGTTCCTGCGTTACATGACATGTGTAAATATGGCATAGCGGGTAAAAGAAAACATACTACTGGTGAGCATCCGCTTTTAGCAAAGCAGAAACTTATTCAAATTAATCAAGATAAAAAAACTATTCATCCCTTAAAAGATATACATCTTCAAGTGTTATGTGAAATGTGTGAACGACACTCTGGTCAGTGGAATATATTTAAAACTGAAAGCTATGGTTGGGATAAAACACCACAAGTTAGTGCTATGGAAAAACCACAAGATGATGTAGATATGCTAATTCATGAATGCGATATGTTGGCTTCAAGAAGTTGGCTTACATATGAAATTCCTGAAGAATTAATACAAAGATTTAAAGATAATATTGATCTTACACATTTTTAAGTAAAGGAGTAAAATAATGAACACAGATTTTTTTAATGGAATGTTTGGTAGAATTGATCCCGGTAACATCAGATTGGACGTGAATGGTAACATTGCGGTTCGCACAACAAGCGGTTATAAGTCTTATAATATGAAGACTGGCAAGCTGATTAATTGTAATAATTTTGTCTTTGATATTGGTGAAGAATTCTTCTTTGTAATTCCTACAAACAAGGTTGAAAAGGGCGATATTATTCTTGCTCAGGGTAAAGGTGGCGGTCGTAAGCCTAAATGTGTTATGGATGTTAATCCTTCTTTTATTACTGTAATTAATTATGAAGATTCCACGGTAGAGCAGATTCTTCCTGAACGGCACATGTTCATGGGTAACACTTATTTTTACGGTAAAATCGTTTCTATGTTTAACTTCTCCAAGGGGAAGGGTAAGGGTAATGGTTTTGAGAATATCCTTAAATATAAGATGATTTCTGAAATGATGGGCGGTAAGAATAATTCCAACAATAATGGCATGGGCAATTTGATGATGCTTGGCATGATGGGTAATGGTAGCTTTGGTGATATGTTTAATTTTGATGGAATGTTCGATTTTGGTAATGATGCAGAAGATGCAGAAAATGTAGAAGATGATAATCAGGAGGATGAAGAATAATGGGTAGCGGAAATTTTACAACAAGTAGTTTTACAAGTTATTCAAATAGCCGTGGACGTGGTGTTAATTCCAGTGGATATGTAACTGCTGATAATCTCATGGATTATTATACACAGTCTTATATTCATAAAGATATGGTTCCTTATAATGTTATAAGAGAATGTGTTGATTCTGAAGAACACCCTAATACAATTCCTGTAATTCTGGCACTTGACCTTACAGGATCGATGGGCGGTGCTTGCGTAAAAACAGCACAGTCGCTTAATAAAATCATGACAATGCTTTATGAGAAGTTTACCGATATTGAGTTTCTTATTATGGGTGTTGGAGACCTTGAATGTGACCACGCTCCCGTGCAGGTATCTCAGTTTGAATCTGACGTAAGAATCGCAGAACACACTGATAAACTTTATATGGAACATGGTGGTGGTGGGAATGGCTATGAATCTTACACAGCTGCTTGGTATTTCGGTTTGAAACACACAAAGCTTGATTGTTGGAAGCGTGGTAAGAAGGGTATCATTATTACAATGGGCGATGAACCACTTAATCCTATTCTGTATAAACATCAGATTAATAATGTTTTTGGAGACACGGCAGAAGCAAATGTAAAGACAGAGACTCTTTATAAAGATGCAGTTGAGAAATTTGATATTTATCATATTGCTGTTAATGATCCTGAAGATAGTTATAGTTGGTATGATACTCGAATTAATTCAACATTCAGTCCTATTCTTGGAAACCGTCTGAAAGTGTCTACAATTGAAAGGCTTCCAATGACTATTGTTGAATGCATTGAGGATTCTGTAAATGGTGGCGCTCAGACAGAGACAGTACCGAATATTGAAAAAAGTGAATCTGGTTATATTACATGGTGAAATTAAATGAGCGATGAATTAAAATGGTGTAAAAAGTTTCTTAGAGTAAATAGTTTGATGTTTTATCACCATAAGAAAAAAGTACGAAAAAAGAATATTCGTCGGAGAGATAAATTAGCACAGTATGCGTTTACACGATGGGGGTGTTTTCCAATGCCCCCTGAATGGAATCCATTAGAGGATAAAAAATGAAAAAACGAATTATAATAGTTCTTGAAATAGAATCAAATGATGAATATATGTTATCAGATAAATTTATTAAAAATGATCTTAAACAAGAAATAAATTGTGCTTCGAATTCATACAAAATTGTTTCGTTTGAAACAAATATTGAGGAGTAACATAAAATGCATACACAAAATATTAAGATAGTAGTGGGCGCACTTGCCGGAGACGAGGGGAAGGGTTTAGCTACAGATTATTTTGCTTCAAAAGTCGATGGTAATATCCTTGGTGTTTTAACAAATGGTTCTTCTCAGAGAGCGCATACTGTTGACACATCTGATGGCAAACATCATATATTTAGTCATTTTAGTTCTGCTACATTCCGTGGGGCTGACACATATATTTCTAAATATTTTGTGGTCAACCCCATAAAATTTGTGGAAGAATATACACAACTTCAGCGAGAATTTGGCATTACTCCTAAAGTATATATGCATCCTGATTGTAAATTTGTTACACCTTGGGATATTCTTTCTAATTTAGTTGAACTTAGAAAAACAGGAAAAAATAATAGTTGTGGATGTGGTTTTTGGAAAACTTTAGAAAGATATAATAACGATGTGTGTGCTCTAGGTTTTAAAGATGCGTATAATATAACTTCCTATAATGGATCGACTTTTAAAGATATAATACAGTATTACCAAAAAGATTTAGAATTACTATCAACATTAATTAATGAGGCTGGTTTAGAGCGCCACTTTATTGATGACATGGTTTTTTTATCTAATCATGTAATTTGGATTAATGATGTAATATTAAATAGATACGATAATATCATCTTTGAAAATGGTCAGGGATTAATGATCGGACAGCAATATACTTCAGAAAAAGATTGGGAGTATTGTACGCCATCTAATACTGGAATTAAATATGCTGTTGAAATAATACGAAGTATAAATTCTTTAAATCATGAGCAAAAAAAAGTTGAAATCTGTTATGTTTCAAGGACTTATATGACTAGGCATGGTCAGGGTAATATCCCAAATTTGTGTCAAAAACAAGACATAAATCCAGAAATGAATGATCAGACTAATGTTTTTAATGTTTGTCAAGGGCATTTAAGATATGGTTTATTACCAGTACAAGAAATGTTAAATAATTTTTATTGTGAGGTAGTAATTTCAACTGATTTACATTTTAATGGTATTGGCACAAATAATATAACACACTCTTTAATGCTTACACATTGGAATGAATATCATGACAATAATGTCGAAGCATTATTTGAAAGATTTGAGAAAATATATATCTCAGATGGTAAAATAGCAGAGTCGGTAAAATTAAAAGAAGAGGTAGATAATAGTGAGTAACGAAAGACCAATTTGGAATGTATATATAAAAGATTTTGACAAGTTATGTATAAAAGAATTCAATGTTTTTAATCATGATAATTTCTGGGACGATTGTCAGATAGCTTTTGCTGTTTCACAAGACTATTATCCTGATTATTCTGAAAGAAATGAAAGATTTAATTGTTTCAGTACAATAATATTATATGACCTTAATTATTGGTTTAGAGAAGATGACAAGTGGAAAATAAAAGTGACTAGTACTTATGTTCCTTTTGAAGAAGAAAACTTTGCAGATAAAATAGTTGACGTTTGTTCGCAAATTGAACTTAATAAGGAACAGTTTCTTAAATATTTATGGAATTGGTTTATGTATGGGGGTAAAGAACAATGGGAGATTTAAGATATTGTTTTGAACAGGATCGTGTTTATTCAACATTAAAAAGAACAAAGAGCAAAGGACTTGCAGTAATTGATTCAGAAGGTATTGCAGAATCTGCAATCAGAGATGCAATTAAACGTGGTGTGTTTATTTATGATTATCTTAATGCAGGTGCATTAGAGCAGGAACGTTCCTATTATAATCAGTTTAAACATTTACGCCTTGCCAAATATGATGGTTGGGATGGTGAATATTGGGTAGACGTCACTAATAAAGCATGGCAGAATCATCTTATTGAAGAGGCACGCAAGAAAAAGGCTAAAGGGGCAATTGGTCTTTATTTTGACAACTCCGATATTTATTATATGTGCAAGGAAGGATTCAAAGAAGAAAAGTCAAAAATGATGCGTACAGCACCATCTGCGGAAGCTGTTTATAAGGCTCTTAGAAATGTCGTTAAAATTATTGTCGAGGATGTTGGGCTGATTGTAATGCCTAATGGCGGTAACGATTTTGTCGAAAAAATGGACAGCACTGGTTATGGATATTTAATTAAAACGGTTAATCAGGAAGGTGTTTGTTATACGGATCAAAAGCCTACCCCTTCAGATGATAAAAAATATTATACTAAGTATCTTAATAAAATGAAAAAACGTGGCAGACATATCCGTGTGATTGAATATCCTAAGACAAAAGCACAGGCTATGAAAGCACTTGCGTATGCAAAATTACATGGTTGGTCTAGCGTTTATATCAGTTTTCATAAGAATCTTTGTGGAGATTAATTATGCTCAATAGACATTGGATTATAACTGATTATTGTAAAGATAATCTTAAACAATTGGGTTTTCTTTATGACCCTAAAATGGATTATTGGAGATATTTGTTTCCTGTAAGATTTTGGAAAAGAAGACCGACATTATTTTGTAGTATTCTCATAAGTCGTGATAAAGATTATGTTTGTGTTAATGTTATTGATAATATGAATAATTTTTATCCTGCATTTTATTGTCAAGAATATGGACACTATGGTGATTTTATAGAAACCGCAGAAAAGAAGATTCTCTATAAACTCAAATCATTAGGAATTATAGAGAAAAAACCTGAAATTAAGGAGAAGAAAAAAAATGGACATACAAGAACATATCGGAAAAGTAGTAAAAATAAAATACCACGTAGACGATCTTGAACCAGTTAAACAGGCTCACGATTCAGAGTGGTGCGATTTAAGAAGCGCAGAGACTGTAAAATTAAAAAAAGGTGAATATAAAATAATCGACCTTGGTGTTTCAATCGCATTACCAAATGGATATGAAGCTATTTTGGCACCAAGAAGTAGCACATTTAACAAATATGGTATTATTCAAACTAATGGAATCGGCGTCATTGATTATCTTTATAGAGGAAATGATGACCGTTGGGGAATGCCTGTTTATGCAATCCGTGATACAGTCATTCATAAAAATGATCGTATTTGTCAATTTAGAATTCAGGAATGTCAGCTTCCCCTTCATTTTCTTGAAGTAGATGATATGGAAGATGAGAGCCGTGGTGGGTTTGGAAGCACAGATATAAAGTGATAATTAAACATAGGGTATTAATGAAATAACCTGAAGAGGCGTACAGGTTGCGGATAAGATGCTCCTATAATAGCTGGTATTATCGTTCGAATCGATCGTGTAAGTTGCGTCATTGGGAAGCCCCAGCATTGCTGTAAGGTTCGATTCCTTACTTTCATTAATATTCCTATGTTTATTTTTTTAAAAGGATTGAATAATGGGCAATAAAATATTTTCTATAGTTATTCCAGTATACAATGGAGAAAAAACTATACAACGTACATTAGCTTCTTTAATTAGTAGTAAGGATTATATTAAAGAAATAATAATTGTTGATGACCATAGTGCTGATAATCGAAGACAAGTGACTCTGCAACCCCCTTATTTTTATTGACTTTTTAAGCATTTTTTCGATTACCTTTTTATTAAAAGTAATCATACCATAGAAAGGAGAGATTGGATATCAGGCTAATGCGATTTTCGTACAAAAAAAGGGTACCCCTATGTACCCATAGGAATACCCTTGAAAGTATTTAGACTAAAAGAATTAGTCGATTTTCCATATTAAATTTTCGAAATTTGACCTGTTATGACATCACTTTGTCAGCTTACTGAGCAGGTCACTTGCGTAGTTAGAGCCACGACTGATAATGATACCAGTAATAGCTGTGCCAATAATTGGACTTACTGTAAATCCAGTTGCGAAGAAATTAATCCCAAAAGCAAAAGCGGCACAAACACCAAGAATAACGCTTGCGACCTGAGTTCTAAAAGTTTTATAGTCTTTACTTTCAAAACTGTCAGCAACAGTTTTGGCATACTCAATAAGAGCCTCAGTCAAAATAGCAACTGCAATAATTGTAACCATATCCATTTTTAACCCTCCTCATTAATATAATGTTCTTCAGTAGCAAAGTCTGCTTTAATTAAATGTTCTTCATATTTTGTTCTAATGGCATGGATAGTAGAGTTGATAACGCCATTATCTATATGATTATCTCTTACAAAAGCTTCATATTCGTCACATGCTTTAATAGCATATTCAAAAGATTCTTTTGTATGACGTTTACCATTTACTCCCTCATTTACAAATTCAATAAGATATTGACGTTGTTCCTTCACTTTATTTTTCTTATCATCTTCTACCTGTTTATCAATTTGTTT
>Ga0326513_10000946_pt1 | contig 24011 bp, 16 predicted proteins | sample 2_2465_0518_D_FD_203654 | JGI IMG/M metagenome (GOLD analysis project Ga0326513, IMG submission 203654) | Bovine rumen microbial communities from UC Davis, California, United States - 2_2465_0518 | ecosystem: Host-associated > Mammals > Digestive system > Stomach > Rumen | place: USA... | reverse complement strand
GAGTATTATACAAACTCATTCCATTTAGATGTGCGAGTAAAGGTCAATCCGTTCCAAAAGATTGATTTTGAGTCTCCATATCCGAAGTGGGCGAACGGTGGATTTATCAGTTATGTGGAAACGCCTAACTTGTCACATAACCTATCGGCATTAGAAACTCTGTGGGATTATGCGTATGACAAAGTTCCATACTTTGCGATAAATTCACCGATAGATAGTTGTACGTGTGGTTTTCACGGTGAGAGTGTGTTTAAGGATGGAAAGTTCACCTGTCCTAAATGTGGAACAAGCGATCCGAAAGAATTGCATTGTATTCGCAGAATTTGTGGCTAAACCTACAAAATGGTCACATTAAACCTTGCTAATTCGGTGGAACTCTGTTAGAATCGACAGACAATACCGAGCTAGATTAAACAGAATTTGCGTTTAATCGAGTGTAACGACCAACCCTGATGAATGTAAGGGAGTAGTGAACAATCGCTAATGGTTCACGAAATACAAGGCAATACGAATGTATTGAAGATATGGTCTGCTCTACATGGTGACATGTAGCGGTTACTTTGAGTAACGAGCATAAACTTGCGAATTATGCTGAACACAAGAATTTAGGTGAAATAAACTCAAGACCTGTAAACAAAGGGAAATTAGACGAGTTTAGTAAGAGAGTTAAACATTGTTAGATTTGCATTTATAAAATTTTGTGTTATAATACTATCTGTAAATCAGTTAAATTAGACATATATATTCCTAAAGTGTTAAAGGTGAGTATTGGCGTACTCGCCTTTTTTGTTTTGCGGAATACGTGATATAATAATTTTACATAGATGTGCAAAAAAAATAAACCCTCTCAAACATGTTTAATGCGAGAGGGTTTGTCATTATTCTGAATACCTAGCGTATTCACTTTCAGTATTAAACGTTTTAACAGGCGTTGTCAGAATATCTTTTAGTTCCCAGTGTTTTTTAGTCCGTTGTTGCCACACGCTATCAGAAATGCCGTGGTATTTACACATGTCACGGATAGAGTCAAAATGATTTCCTAAATGGTCAACACAAGGCTTAAACAGAGTTTTCTTTTTAATCTTATAGTTTTCGCAACGCTTTGCCGATTGTTTAAGCAATAATTCTCTAGCTTCTGCATCTGTTGTCGTATGCAATACGGCACATAAAACATTGTTAGATACGTGATAATATTCGCAGGCGTGTTTGTAATTTCTAAATCTGTGAGAGCCGATAGCAAGTCTGTTTATAGCCTTTTTAATTTGTGCTGGTTTGTATCTCCATTGAAACAGCATTTCTTTTAACGTGTCTATATTGAGGTCTAAATATTTTGCCAACTCTCTAACTGTGGTGAAATGCTTATCATCAATAATAAATGTGTATTGCCGTTCGTATAATTTCTTGTCAATTATATCTTCTGGAGAAAAACCTTGTCGAATACGTCTAGTAAACTGTTTATAGTCTATTCCATAATAATCACAAATCTCTGTTTTAGTATTAAAATTCTTACCATGAACGGTAATAGTATTAGGTGTTAATACTTGTTCAAGCGGTAAATTCTTTTTTGTTCTTGCTCTATACACAGCATAACTAACACCATGATATAAAAGCATTTCCTCTATACTGTCAAAATATTTTCCTAAATGATCTCTGCATCTTGTCATAACAATTCCTTAAAATAAAAAAGACTTTACCAAATGATAAAGCCTTTTATCAGAATAGTCAATAAATTAAACTACAACACGACTTATTACAAAGTTGATATTGTCTGTAAAGTTTGCATCTTCACTAGCGTTGCAAGGTTTAACAATTACATTGTTTGAATTACCACCTATCAACTCACAATCCTCTGTATCTATCTTGCTAATGATATTGATTAGATATTCACCGTTAAACGCTATGTCAAAATCTTTACCGTTAGGAATAACACTAATTGTTTCCTCCGACTGTTCGCCTGATGTGTTACGACTTGAAATAGTCAATGTTTCATCCGATGATTTTAATTGAATTGCTTTATTAAGATTGTTTGTAGTAATTAACGCTCTCTTAATCACATCGGTAAATTCTTTACAGTTTACAGTAATAGATTTGTCCTTTGTGAAATTAAACAGTGTGGTAACGTCAGGATAATTAGCGTCTATCAGAACGGATAAGAACTCGATGTTATCTTGTATCACTCTGATGCCGTTTTGAGCAACGTTGATTGTAACATCTTCTGAATTTGTGTTATTAAGTAGCTGAACAAGATTGTCTACTGACTTTTTAGGGAGAATAAAACTAAACTCGTTATCAGTCTCACAAGGGATTGTAGAGTTAGACAATAAGTGACCGTCTGCGGTAGATAACCTCATTTGCTTACCATCAAAATTAAAAAACGCACCTCTTAGGAATATGCGATAGCTATCAGAAGCAATACAGAATTTCTGCTTATCCAGTAATACTGATAACTTTTTGGCGTTGACAACGGCAGTATTATACGGCTGATTTTGAGAAAGTTCGATAGCAGGGTATAAATTACTATCGACTGACTTAATACTGTTACGGAACTTACCGCTAGAGATTGTCACCTTGTCGTTATCATTTGATTTAATTGTGACATAATTTTCTTTTGGCAGTTTTTTTAGAATATCACCGAAAGTTTTTCCGTCAATACACACGATACCATCTTCACAACTGTCGATAGCATTATCATGGATTGGCTCGGTAACAGCAAGACTGATTTCAACATCGGTACACTGAAAACTGACTTTGCCATCGGCAACTGTAATCTTGATATTCTTTGGAATACCCTCTTTGCCTACCGCACCGATAACTTTAGAATAATAGTCTTGTAAAACTGAATTAAGTTCTTTTAATTTCATAACGTTTCCTTTATTTTATGACTCAAAATTATAAATAGCGTTAAGCCAATTCTTAACATTTTCATTAGCATTGTTCATGTAGAAGTTTATCACATAGAAATTGTCTATGGTATCAAAATGTTCAATTTTGTTAAACTCATTTTTAAAGATAAAGTTTAGAACGTATTTAATAGTTCCGTCACGCTTATAGTTTTGTCTTTGAGCTAACCGCCAAGTAAAGAAATTACGATGCCCCCAAAACTTTATATACTGTTTGCTAGGATTGATAACGTAAATTCTCACATCATTATTTTTGATAACAAAACCGTCAATGTATTTGTCGGATTGTGCAAGTCTAGCAAATTCATCCCAATCAAAAATCTCACCTCGGAGGTCGGTCAAGCCTTTTAATTCTGATATATCAAGGCAATCTAAAAACGTTTCTAAACATTCTTTATTCTGTAAAAAATCATCAATAACATTTGAAAAAGGTATTTGATAATCCATCATTTGTTCCCTAAGTTAATTCTTATGGCGTTTACAAGCAGGTCAAACCTAGCTTTATCCTGACCGCAGGTATCGCCATACTTTGTTAAAGTCTCTTTTATAGTGTTAAGTTTTTCCCTGACTATCGCATATTTACGCTCGGATGTTTTGTAGTATTTAGGCACATCAAACAAGAAGTCAGGAATGTCATTCAAATACATCTGATAAGCCTGTCTATCTAGCGTTAATAAGCAAGGCTGTTCTGCTGTACTGTATGTACCTTGTTGCGGTTTAACGTATTTAAATGAGTGTTTGTTACGGTTATATCTATTGCAAAACTCTCCGAATAATACGACAGAATGTAATGCAATACAATCATCATACGGATTAGGCACAACAGCAAACATTGTTTCATTACGTTGTTTACAATCGCAACTTGTTATAGCATTTATAAACACACCCATCAGTTCATACATACTGATAAAATTACGAGTGTAAACTAAGTCACGCCTACCATTTTTCTGAACAGCCAATTCAAGCTCTCCGCCATATTTTAACACTTTTGAGATATTTCTTTCTAGCATATTTCCGCTAGGGTCAACGGCAGGTAGAGAGCCGACAGGATTAGAAATAATGATTGTACGAGTATCGAACGAATCTAGCATATTGAATGAGCGTATTATATCCTCTTGTATAGACTTTGACCATGCGTAAGGTGACCATGCTCTAGTATCAATATCGGTAAAGTTTGTAAAGCTGCCGTATTCCATGATACTACCTGCCTGAATAAATCTATTGCAACCTAAATGTGTGGCGATACGTAAAGCGTGGTATTGTAAAAGAACGTTATTGCCAACTGTGAGAGCAGGGTTGTTGATGCTTTCTGCAACGGAAGTCATAGATGCTAAGTTAATAAAACAATCACTTTTGATACGTTGTTTTCTACAGAATTTAAGCAAATCTTCAACCTCATCAAGTCGAGTAAGGTCACAAGTAAACTCGATAAAGTTGCCGTTTTCACAACCACCGACTCTATCATTAAAACGTTTGAGTTCACCGCTTTCTCTACGCTTGTCTACACCCAAGACGTTATAACCTAAACGTAATAAAGTAGTAGTAAGATTGAAACCTATATAACCGAGAAATCCTGTTACCACGACAAATTTCATAAAGTTCACCTCAAAAATTATTGACTATACATAAAGTAGAGTGTAACATGATAATGGTCTTAATACAATGAGGAATTGATTATGGAAATTGATAATATGACAAGTGCGGAAGAATTAGAAACTTTAAAAAAGTCCTCTGATGTTATGGTTAGAAATGTATCTCGTAGGCTTGATGAAATAAACAGTCATATAAACGCTATAGACCTAGCGTTAGAAAGCGTTATTGATATGTATACCACAATATTAGAGGAGGGCGATGATACAGCTTTAGTCTCTCTTATTCGAGTTGCAAAAAAGTATTCCAAACAGTTTGATATATGGTCGATGTTTATAAAAGAGGATTGTGAAATGGTAAAAAAGATTACAAAACGATTCTCTGATAAACTGCCGACAGATAACGTTGAAGAATTGGCAGAAGAACAATAATTCATTTTTATTAAAAAGTGTGATATACTTAACATGTTTAAGCAATAATTTGTTAAAACAATTTTATAATTACCAACAAAACAAGAGGTGTAATATGTTTTTTAGAGTTTGTGAGTTTGCTTACAAACCTGTTACAAAAGCATATCATTTCAGCTATTGTAAGAACATGAGCGATTTCAATTTTATGCTGAACAATGAATAGCACAAACAGGGATAAAACAAACACATTTTACGATTATAAAAGCCGTTCTGCAAAGAATGGCTTTTTTATTTATGCTATCATATCGGAGAGGTGGCTGATATGACAAATACAAAGCAAGATACAGAGGATTACTATATATGCCTAGACGATAGACTTGACGATAAAAAAGTGATACGTTCATTCACAAAATGGGAGAATTTATTTTACAAACGATTTTATCCTAACTATAATGGCGTTGTGACAAAAAGAATGTATTTTACTTTTATCGAATGGCATTATATTAACCTGATTTATCGTTATACAAAATGATTTATAAATTACAACGTGAGTTTTTAGAGTTTGAGAAATGGTGTTGTGCTGTTACAAGCGACAATTCGATGTTGTTTGCAATCAACACTAACAGAGAGTTTTTTGTTTTAAATCAAGATATTGAGAGTTATCATTTATTAAGCAGTTTTGTTAATCACAAATGTATTGCATTATCATGGGAAAAGAATTTAGCAGTATGGTGTAAAAAAGCGTTCGGGATAATGCCGATAAACATGCGAATGACTAATCTTGTTAAAAAACAAAATGGTCAGAAAGCATCATACAAGATTGCCTGTTACAGGGCAGGCATAGAGCAGGTCAGCTTAAAAGGAAACATTAAGAACAACTGTGCGTTAGAGGCACAAAACCTTTTAAAAATTTACACCGATTATCTCACCGAAGATGTAAACATGATGATAGATTTAAGTCGTGAATACAGAACGGACTATCTCAATACTCCTGCGAGTGAAATAATTGAAACTATACCGAATTTAGAGACTGCATACAATCAACCCACAATGGTATTCAAGTATGAACCGCCACTAGCGTTAAAGTTTGAAACACCACAAATGAACGCTATTCTCGATGAGATATTATCAGAACCTTTTATTGTTAAGAACGGCAGTATCACTCACAAGGCGTTACCTAAAAAATTTATCGTAAACGGAACAGAGGTAACGATAGGTGTAGGCGGTATTCATGGATTTAATGTTCGTATAAACGGTCATTCTACAGCAGATGCAATTTTAAAGGATTGGGATTTTGGTTCATATTATCCTAGTCTTATTTGTACCGACCAATGTCTAAGACGTTTGTTGGGCGAACATTTTGTAACGATGTATAACAAATTACGTGAATATAGACTGTCTATGAAACATGTGAACCCTACGCTTGCAAAAGGTTTAAAACTTATTTTAAATTCTGCATTTGGCAAAACAGGATTTGCCTATTCACGCCTATACAATCCGCAAGTATTCATTCAGATAACCTTAACAGGACAGCTTTATCTTCTGATGATACTAGAGATGTGCGAGAAATACGGATTGCCTGTATTGTCGATAAACACTGATGGCTTTACCCTTATAGACGATAATAACAATTTCAGTACACTAATAGCTCGTCACATGGAAAGCATAACAGGACTAACTTTAGAGGAGTCAGTGTACGAAAAGTATTACGGAAAAGACGTAAATAATTACATGACGTTTAAGAACAACGGCAAGATAAAGGCTATCGGTAGTTACAGTATGAACCGTGACATGGGTGGCAGTAATAACAGTTTAGCAATAAATAAAATGGTGTTAAACGTATTAAAGCATGGTGGTGAGCCGAAAGATTATTTAAAGGAGTGTTTACCATGTGATTACTTAAATATTGCTAATTGTACTGCTACAAATGAGGTAATTCGTTTTTATCGGGCAAAGAATTGCGATTTAAACCCTCTGCGATTTGCCAATGGTAGAAAAGTACCTAAAGGAGATTGTTGTGAAATAGCGAGCGATTTTGAGCCACTACAAGCGATTACAGACAATATTGATTACGAGTATTATGTAAATGAGGCACAAAACTTATTAGATAAGATTGTGCCTGCGACTGAACGACCTTATGATTTAAAAATCCAAGAGTCAATTTTGTAGAAGATACAAGCACCTATAAGTTGCCCTAAGATAATGTTTGCTGATAAGGTTATACCTAAATACTCAAACAGTAACATAAAGGGCAACATTACAAACCCACTTATAATCCACCGAATAACGTAAATTATAAATTGTCTACTCATGGTGTAACAGGCTCGCTTAATAACTTAAATTCAGGTGTGTAGTCTGCGGTGTACTTGATGCCGTTATACACCTCTAACTGAACTAAACCTCTATCCCATGTTTTTTCGTAATAATTATTAGCACAAGTACCTAAATAAATATCGGTGATTGTAGCATTATTATTCGTACCTGAACCTGATGAACCTGAATTTTGTTTTGTACCGTTTATAAATACTTGATAGTCATATCCGTTAGATGTACGTTTTAAAGTAAACACAAATTCGTTTACGTTGTTTTCACGTATCAGATTGTACCAATATTGAACACCTACAGTTGAAGAACTATCAACAATATCATAACCGCTATCTGCCCCACGTAAGGTTATCCAATAATAATAACCTCCTACCCCGAATTGCAACGCATAACTGTTAGTGTCGGGGAAATCAGCAGATAATCTACTAGGACTTGCAAAGCGGATGTAATATTCATTTGTACCCGATTTTGAAAAATAGACTAAAAATCTGAACGTTCTCTCATCGCCTACGGTGTTCATTACAAAGCTCGGTATGTTTACGTGAATACCGCTATCGTTGCACTTACCTGTGTTGTTAGGTTGTGCTGACAACTGATATTTAATTAAGCTATCGTGATAAGGTGCAGGATTAGCAAGTACAGGCACAGCCTTATCATTGTCTACCAACGTCATTCCGTACAAAGTCTGTTCGCCATCCATACTGCCATTATGAAACAAATTCCACAAGGCTAACAAGTCACTGTCAGGTGCAGATAAAGCATAACGATTGTTTATACCGAAACCGCAGTTAAGCGATGGCGTTGCTAATTGCATCCACTTAGTTGTATCAGTAGGTAATTCAGTCACACCGTCAGTTTTACAAATGTAAGCACTATCATTGTAAATAACTATATCGTTCAAGCCGTATGTAGCAGAACTATCATAAGCACCTTTAGGAGTAATACCTTTTATAGCCTGCACAAACTTAGTCGTATCGTTAATATCTGACGCAGGACTATTATCTTGAATACACAAATAAATACTGTTATTGTAAAGCACAACATCGTTTTTGCCGTATGTAGCACTTGACGAATAAATGTAAGTGTTAAAACCTATTTTGCCGATAGTAATGGTATTTGTATTTGCCATGTCTAATATCCCTTTGTTATATCACCGAAAAAGTCTTTGAAATAAGAATTATTAAAAAAATTGTAACCGTATCTTGCTCTATACCAACCGTAAGCAATAGAATAACGACTCATCCCACAATAAGTTATCAGTTGCATTACGCCCATATAACTAGCGGTCGCATCATCACGTAGCGGTCTTATGTAGCAACCCTGCAAACCCCACTGGTCATTCTGTCGATATGACGTATCTTGTGTAGGGGCAACGTCAGGTGGATAACCGCTATTAGCAATTTTAGCCACATAAAAAGCATTATGATACGTACAATACTCTAACGGTTGATAAGCGGTATTATTACTCCACTCACCTTTATATGCCAACTGCCACGGCATTTGTATTCTTATTTGTGTCATATTATACCTGTTCTATATAAATCATTATTCTATATAAATCATTATTCTATCGTTCGATTACTCTATACAAATTGTTATCTTCATCAACCTCAAAAGTGGTATGGAAACTGTCATTGAGTTCAATAACCAACTCGCCATCAACAATACTAGCACTAATAGGATAATTGCTGTTCTTTTTCAATGTAAGGGTTGCGTATGAATTTATACCAAATTCAAGAACAATATCCTGTAATGCACCCTCCATAACTACTGCCTGCTGACTATACACGTAGCGACCGTTTTCAAGTCTGTATGTACGCATTTTAATTTTTGCGTACTGTTCAATATCACAAGGAATTGCCTGTGATGAAGATAAACTCTGCGTAGCATAGGTGTATTGAATTGTCTCACTTTCGTTAGTCATTACAATCTCATAGTAAATGCCACTTTCAGCCGTAACATTATCATCGCTAATCCACGGTAAGTAAGTATCAGTAACTTGTGTAAGTCTGTTACGAGCTTTCCAAGTCAATGAACTATTGTAATACATGTCGTATTTCTTAAACGGTGGAAAGAACTCATTATAGCATTTTAAACAAGCCACTGGATAAGGTCTATAACATCTTCTATCAAAAGTTATGCTCTGAACAGATGTTTCGTTTAAGTCCTGCGTTTCGTTACCTTTAGTATAAGGTAATCTGAACTCGTGAGGAACGTTTAACATAGTATTAGCATTTATAATACCAGTATCAGTCATAGCAACAAGATAAATAACGCTACCTGCGGTATGAGTTGTCGGTACAGTATCAAATAAACCACGAGCAATATAAATTTCGCTGTTTACATTGTCAATTTCACCGATACCGATAATCTCATCATCAAGGAAACCGATGTAAGAACTGTTGACTTTCGATAACTGACTAGCACGAATGTATTGCAGAGTTCCATCGAGAATATCAACATTGTTTGCTAATACACATGTACTTACAAAATCATTCTTGCTCATATCGCCGATGTTAGTCCATCCGCTGTCACCACCGTAGAACTGAATAACACCGTCAATTTTAAGCGTGTCCCATGAACTGATAAGGAAACCTGCCTTGCCACCGTTGCCGTTAGTATTAGTCAGCATAGAATCAACATCAACACCGAATTTATGTAAGAGATAATACGGCATTTCTATGATATTTGAGTACGTGATACCTGCTGTGCCGACAGGACTAGGAATGTCAGATTGGGATTGTGTATAACCTAAAGTATTCGGCATGTAAAATTTATCTTGCATTAAGTCGATAGTAATCTCGTTACTTGAAGAACCACCGTAAGTTATTTTCAGTACACGGAACACTAAATTCTCTATACCTAAATGTGGGAAATTCAGCTTGATACAATCGCCTAAATTTAAGAATCTACCGACTAAACCGATTTGTAATTTACAGCTAAAGAACTGTGAACTTGCTTCATACAAATCTCTCTGTGCTAACTTATTTGCGGTATCTGCCCAGTACACATACTTATAATCAAAGTCAGCGTTGATAGTCTCGCCTTGTGCCTGCATAAGAGCCAAGTCTTGTAAAACGAGGGATGCCTGTTCACCTGTTTTATAGTTTACATATTTACATGTAACCTGATTAACACATTCACTTAATGCTGTACGTTTTACGTTAGAGATTTCTAAAACGTTTGTAGTATCGAATGTCAGCAAATCAGCAGGGTCATAGTCAGCACGTAAAAGTTTAATCTGAACCTTGCCTGTGGCTCTGTCAATTCTAAGAACGCCGTTGATAGTTTTTAGCACTTCCTGAATAAAATCAGTGACTTTATCAGAACTTTCAAATACGAATGATATGCCAAGTTTTTCCTCGTATAGAGTATCAGCCACGGCTTTAAAATTATCATCGTCAATAACACTTTCGTCTTTACCTAAACCCCATACTTTACTTGTGATTGCTTCACGGATTGCGTGAGCAGGATTGTAGTCTAACTGTGAATCGTCATAATTACCCCTAATCTCAATGTGGCGTTTCATAGAGATTATATCAGTACCGCAAACACAAACCATGTAAGTTTTAGTTAAAAGGAAATAACAATCGTCTTGAACAAAAGTATCTAGTGGGTGAATGTTAATCGTTTCGATAATTCCAAAAGTATCACTATCAATGATACGTATCTTGTATTTGTTATTTTCGTCTTTGATTAAGATGTAGGTACGAGCGTATTCACTATCACAGCCAAAAGCATAGATAGTATCAGTAGTAGCAAAGAAACTTCTGCCTGTCGTTAAGGTATGACCATGAGTATTTTGTTTGGTTGTACTGTTGTCGGGAACGGTATAACCCTCGATAACAAAGTTATTAGTATCAGTCCGTTTACCTGTGTAGACAACAATACCGTCTGTAAACACCATGCGATAATTAGAGCTTTCAGTTGCGATAGTTCCGTCAATAGGTATATAGATAACGTTAGAGCCATAATGACCGCCTCTCTCAATCCTACGAACACCTGCATTGAACACGTATGAAATGTTTGTTGCAGATGTAGGAACTTTTACAATCCACTTGCCGTTGTTATAACTCGCCCACGGACAGCCACCTAACGGAATTGAAAAGCTGTTTGTAGCGTGTTTAGTCAAATCGTTAAGATAATTATCGGAAACATATTTATTGCGGTCATAGTATTGTGAGCTTGATATAGGGAATATAATCTTAGCAGGCGTATTATCGGGATGAGGATAACCACCAACAACTTCATAAATCATTTTTTGATTTGTAATTTTACGAGTATCATTTACGCTAAAATTACTTGCTCGATAATCATAACATTCGGCAGATTCAGAAAAGTATAAAGTTAATGGCGTTACACTTGCATGAGTTTGAAAACCGAATAAAACATCATTGTTTCGGTTTGATGTAATGTGCCAATACTTTCCACTAGAATTATCTTCTTTTTTTAAAACAGAACCCTCGACACCACTATAACCGTAAGCAATAGTAGCCTTTTCCTTATACCACATATCAGAGTAGTCATAATTTTTCAGCGTAGACTTAACACGGAAATTCCACGCTTTTGCATACGGATTATTACCGAGATAAAAGTTTTTAGCCACAACAGATAATACGCCTCTTGTAGCACTTAAAACATGATTGACCTTTTCGGCTAGATACGAACTTTTGTTCTGCCACGGTTGACCGAACCTTGCTTCACACCAACCTTGCACACCACCCTCAGAATTTTTACCGCCAAACAATTCGGGTTTATCAATGTAAAATCCACCGTTTTGAGTAATAGGTCTAGTGTACGCCTTTTCGCTGTTTATCTCAATTTCAACAATAGCGTCAACAGGTGACATACAAATCACCTGTTCCATAGTCGCATAATATTTGACTGGTTCTGCTTCACGCTGTTTTCTATGACCCATTATTTATTCTCCGTCTTATTAGATTGTTTATCTTTAAACTTTATAACCTTTCTTACGAGCATATCATCGGGTAGCTCTGAACTGTCAATACCGTTAGCGAAAAAATCCTGAATGTCTTTATCATGTTTTTTCAGATAATTCACAACACCGCTAGTACAATAGCCAACCTTTAAGCAATCATCCAAATAAATAATCATGTTATCCTCTTTCTTTATTAAACTGTTTTAACCGTTTTTATTAACCACTTTTTATGAACCGCCTGTGGTATAAGTATCAGTCCAAACAGTAATTTGGGTAGATTTCACCCAAGCCGTACCACGAACAATAGCGACCTTTCTACCCTCTTCGGAGCTAGGTTGTGAACTCTCGGCAGAACTATCACTACTGACTTTTTGATTCATGGCAATACACATAGCTACGATTGCCACAACTAAGGCTATGATAGCCATTACAATACTTGCACCCATTTAATCTCCTAACTGTTCGTTTAAATAATTTTTCAAATCGTTAGCTGATATTGTATCATTAGAACCACCAGCAGGGTTTTTGGTGGTTGGATTATCGAGAGGTAATAAAACAAAACCGCCGTAATTATCAGAATTGTTAAAACGGTTTTGACACATCTCGATACTTCTATCACACCCATGATACAAAGTTAAAAACCGATTGTTTTCTACGTTTAATGAGGACTCATAAACAGGTTGAGACAACGTAATGATACGGTTTTCAGCATCAACCCCACGGATAAAATTAACCGCACCATTAGGCAGTTTAGCGATACCTCCTGTTATATTATCGGGCAAAGTCTGTGAGTATTGCAGACGATAATTATCAATTCTAGTCCAATGAGATGCGAAAGTTGAAATTTCGTGATCCTGTTTTATAGCACGACATTGACTTCCGTATAAAGCATAAGGGCATTGTCTCTGATAAACAAGTCTCATAGCCATGCGTTGTGTTTCGTACAAAATGTTTACGAATGACAAACTAGCGTCTTTAACGGAAAATTCTATTGTAGATAGAGTTCCGATAAATTCACTTTCAACATCACCTGTACTAAGATAGTATCTCATAACTTTAATTGTTGTGAGAAAAGCATCGTACTGCTGTAACATTTTTTCGATAAATGCACACTGATTAGTAATGGTGAGTTCACACTTAGACTTAGTAATTTCATCACCATTATTTTCCAAGTCACCATGTTTAATAGGAACTGCCTTATACGTATTGCCGTTAAACAGCACATCTCTATTGCCGTTAGTGTAATAGTATTGTTCAGTTCCGTATTCAATTAAATATAAAAATACTACTCTTGCAAACATTATGTCCTCCATGGGATAGGTCTACTGCTAGTTCCTTTGAGTAGCTTACTAGCATCAAAGTTTTTTGTGTACTTACGGAAATTATACAACTTTATATCCGTAACACCGTCAGGACTATTATTATTTGCGTAATCACCGAAACGACCTGCAATAGCACCTAAAGTATTGTTAAAAAATTCTGTACCGTCAGACATGTCAACCGCATGAGGATAATAATCCATACACAAGAATCTGATGAGATTATTATATCCGTCAGGGTATGTCCTAAAATCTTTGGGATTTTCCGGTAACTTATTATAATGAACTTGCGTCATATTAGTACAATCAAGGTTTTTCAGTAATTTGCAACCATCATACATCTTACCGTTAATCCAAAAGTTTCGTATAAAACTCGTAATATTACAACGTATGTCCCAACCACTAGCACCACCACCAACAATCATAGGTTCAACCTCTAGCACCACATGTATAGGCTTAGGAGAGTTCGTAAACATTAACGGATAATATTGCGTGTTTTCAACATCGGGATAATACCCTTGCTCATACAGCGTTGACCGGCAAGATAAGTGCATACCGTAGTATTTAATTCCTTGCTTATACTTACTTTCGTATCGAGATGTTATGCTAGTTTTTAAGTTTGAACTTGAATACCATCTACGACTTACAGAGTGTCGCTGTGCATACGCAGGAGTAGAACCGCTACCGTTATAGTAATCAGTATAACGATGCCAATAATAGCGTTGTGTAGCCTCATCATAATCATCGCACATTTCTGACTGACATGTGAACAGATTTTCAATGTATTCGTAACACATGTTGTTGTGAATATAAGTAGGAATGTCATAATCACCGATAACAACAAATTCAATCTGTTTAATGTAATGGTCTACATAAAAACGGTGATAAGCATACCAGTTGTTATTAGAACTGCTACCTACCTGTCTAAGAGTTTCATTTGTCAAAACGTCTATGAAATAATCGTAGTAGCCGTTCTTTTTGATATAAAATTTACCTTTACCGTTTGTTTCAGTGTTATCTATATACGGAGAACCGTATTTTCCGACAGTGTAGTTTTCCCATGCACGAGTTAAAAAGTTATATCTCTTTGCACTGAAATGGTCTGTCTTAACTGTATCACCGTTAGAATCTACCGATAAAGAATATGAAAAGTCTGTCTCACAGATTTTACCTGTAAAACCACTAGGTACATAATACCAACCGTAACCTTTTTGACCTGTTGACAAGTCGGTGACAACGCAGGTGTAAAGAGTATTACCTGTTGGATTTACAACGGTAGCACCTTTAGTACCATCAGACCAAGTGATAGCATAATTTTTAACACGTTCTGTATTCTTTATCACACCGTAAATATCAGCAAGCGGATAGATTTCCTCTATGTCCTTTACACGTAAGCAAGGATATTTATCTTCCTCTCTCTGACCGAACTCAATGTCAAAATAGGTTGTATAAAAACCTAATTTATCCAAGTCTGAAACGGTATAACTTGCATGAGCAAGGCAAGCGTCAACAATTCTGAATGAGTGCAACTTTATATTGCATTGGTCAATGTAAAGCGGATATAAAGAGATACAAGCACGTTCATTAAATTCTTCCATGTAATAAGTTAGATTTAGTACGCTAACTTCCATGCCGTTCATAAACGTTCTTAACGCATTATTCTGACTGTCTAATGCGATAGCCACGTTCATAATCTCGCCATTATCACAAGGTTTACCTAAAATGTTAATAACTTCTTCGGTAGGGTCTTGTTCATAAAATGCCGTAACCATCCACTTAGTTTGAGTAGAATTTACCCAAACTTTCAAGAAGATACCATCTTGATTTAAGAGAGTCATGCCGTTAGTGATATTACCGATTTTTGACATTGAAAAATCAATCCAAAAATCTTTATGCCACATTCTAGGCATTTTGAGTTTGAAGTTGATAGGATAGTAAGCATGTCTACTTAAATCGTGACCTTGTGACAATCTGTAAGCACTGCTATCTGGGCGTAACTCTCTTACCCATGAACGCCAATCATCGTCAGCATTATCAACCATAGTTCTCTGATAACGAGCATACGGATGTACCGCATGATTACAACCACCAGTGTTGACATTATCAGGGGAATAATGATTACCGTTATATAACACCCAACGATAATAAACGGCATTTTCCAAAAACTTTTCATACAGAACTGTTGCAGAGTCCATAGGAACAGTAGGCGTAAGAGTGTAATCATTAAGTCTGTATTGTCTGTTCATTTTACCCATTTCGGTATGAGTGTAGACTTTACGCTTAATGGTAACTCTAGCCTGCTGAACGTATGATGCGGTGTAAGAATTATAAGTTGCGGAATAAGATGTTATGGTTCTACCGAGGTTTAAATAAAAATACTTTCTATACCCACCGCCTCTTGCCCACGCTCTGAACAGTCTAGTATTTTTAGCGGTCATTGTAGAACCGCATAAATGACCGTCACAATACACATAAGTAATACCATTGGTACGTTGAACAGCAATCTCGTGGAAAGTGTCGAATAAATCACCGTCATGCTTATCGAGAACAATGGCATCTACATCGGCTTGACCACTAGACGTTTGGGTGTCTAAGTCAAAGCTGACTGTCATGTAGTATCTATCGAACACCCATGCGAGTTTTATACAAATGCCGTAATACTCACTTTTGTCTCCGATAGTCAACATCTGACAGCAGTTGGATTGTTGTTGATTTTCGGGTGCAGTAACGGTAGGTGTTACAAACATTCCCTCAACTTGCAGACAGAAATCATCATCCCTGTTTATCATCCACATATCTTCCCAATGATCGGACTGGGTTGATGTAGGCGGTATGTACGGTTCGGTATCAACGATTGACATATTAGCAAAGGCATAAGTACCGTCATATTTACCTTGTATTAAAACAGGGTCGATAACTCCTGTTGACTGTGTTGAGGCAAAATGAGATTTTTTGTTATCATTGGTAATATTATGCCAATCATCAGTGGTAGCTTTAACTTCAAACAAAGTACGTTCGTCTGTGTCGATGCCGTCATAATTATTGTAGTCGATAAGACTGCTGTCATAGAACTCTGTTTCGATAAATGCTAACTCGATTTTATACACGCATTTGTTATCATCAGAATTGCCCACAAATTCAAACGAGAAAGCGTCCGAATTAAGTCTGGCAAAGTAGAGCACCTGAATACTGTCAATGTCGAATGTCGTACAATTCAGAGCCGATACAAGCGATTTTGATACGCATTGTTCGTCTGCATTTAACACAACCTCTAACATAGTATCACTATCAAGAATTAAACTGTCTACATCATCTTCTGTAACAACATTCAGCACTTTCGCATACGTAACTTTATTACCATGACGGATTGCTATGTACGGTCTATGAGTAAAATCAAAGGTAGAATGTTTTACGTTCAACACATTGTCGATACTGCCTGTTTGAGCAACCTTAGTAAAGTCGCATGAACCACTAGGAATAAAGCAGGCATAAGTCATTCCCCAACGTCTGTTAAGGAAATTTCTTACATATTCAAGTTCGTTTTGTTTAACACAAAGGTTTAAACCGAAAGTATTATACATTCTCTCAAAGAACGTAAATCTATCACGAATACCGATTTCATAATCGTTCTCTTGGATTTGCTGACCTGCGTTTACTTCTAATCCCTCGCTATCCTCTGCGAGAACCTTGAAATTATCGCAAAAGACATCGTGACCTAAGAATGTTACATCATGGTCTAAGATGTTAGGTAACGGCGGTTGTTTAGCCATCATGCTAACACCAAAAGTATTAGTAAGAGAGTTTATGTAAGTAGTCTTGTTATCGGCAACACTGTTACATTCAAACAACGGCATTATGCAGGCATGAGCAAAATCTTTTGTAGTGTCAAAGCTAATGGTACAAGTTGTGCTATTACGGTCAATGCTATCAATTTGCGTAACTTCATAATTATCTCCATCGGCATACACTAATACATACTCGCCTTTTGTAAGGCTGTTATAATAATCAATGCTAACAGTATTTGTACCTGCAACTATATTTGTAACCTCAACAAAAGAGAACCAGTCAGGCAACCAAAAGGAATTTACAGAGCCGTTGTTTTGTAAAGCGTTCTGCAATTCATTAGTCATGCCGTAATCATTCAGCATGTACGAATAATTAAAAGTAATTCTAGGCACATCTCTTTGTGCAATTCTATCTTCTAAATTGTTATAGGTACTTAATACGTTAGTCTTATATTCGTACTCTATATTAGCACTTGCCAATGGTCGCAAAAATAAATTTATACTCATGTCAATCACCTTTACATAAACTCTAGTAATTATACCATACAACAAAAGGCAATAAAAAAGGGCAACTACTAGAGTCGCCCTTTGATAAGTTTGTCAGATTATGCCGTTGCGACTATCTGTTTTAAGGTCTTAGGGTTGTTCTTAATGGTATTAAGAATTACCGTCTGCCCCTCGCTAGTATTCAGATAAGCCTTTACAAGACTTGGGTCAACAACATTAACAATGCTGACATTATTCCCACCGCTTTCGCTAGTGGTATAGACGTTGCTGTAATTATTAGTCACGCCCATAGTACCGTTGTGCATAGCCTCTAAGTTGCTTAGACCGATACGGTTTACATCGTCTTGATTAAACACGTATTCACCTTTATGCACGATACCGGCAGGTTCATATTTACCACCATCACCTGTGTAACCACCTGTGTAGAGTTGCATTAAGGCTTGTGCTTGATTTGCAATTACCGCACCCTCTAAAGCTGTTTGACCGACTGCAACGGCTTCGCCTTGTGTTGCAACGCTTGCGTAAGTTGCAGGTAACGCCCACATCAAACCATACGCACCTGCGGTTATTGCTGTGGTTGTCATGGCTTGTGCCTCCATAGCCTTACCTACGGTTGCCATCATTATTTGAGTTGCCACCCACTGAATACCCATCTTGATAATAGAACTTATCAAATCTACGGCAATAGTTTGAGCAACATTTCTCATGCTTTCAGCAAAATCATCGCCTTTCACAATAGCATTTGCGACACTGTCTGCAAAACCATCGGTAAATGTTGTTAAGGCATTACCTAATGTATCAGACAATGAATAAGCAAGTCCGTTAAATCCCTCGGTTAATTTGCCGATAGCATTTAAACCTGCGAGACTCCAAGCATCCCAATCTTCGGCATTAAGACCCATAGATCTAAGGAAACTATCACCTTGTGGGGTCTTACCGAATTGTGAGTAGTATTTCATAAACGTATCAAGGTTTTCTGACATGTGTTGTGCATATCCCTCTTTAGATACGTTACCCTCCTTAAAAGCCTCTGCCCAACCCTCGTTTTCAGCAATTTGTTTCATACCGATAGACTTTCTACCAAACTCACCGTATTCAGCTTCTTTCTTGGCGGTCAGTACAAGTTCTTTACGCAGATTGAGTTTAGCTCTTAACATCTCTGCCATTTTCATGGTATTGGTAATTTCGTCTTTACCTGCTTTCTTGCGTAATGCCTCTAAACGCTTTTCGTATTCCTCTTGAATTTTAAGCTGTTCGTCAGAAAGCGTTAAGTTTTTAAGTTCTTTCTCACGTTCATAGTTTATCTGTTCTAAAGGATCACGATGCTTTTCTAAAAGTTCCTGATACGCTTGTGCAGATACACCCATAGCTTTAGACTGTTCGATATTCTTTTCTAAAGCCTCTTTAGTAAGATTGTAATCATTCTTTTCTTTTTCAAGGCTTTCGGTAATATCGAGTTGCTTATTCAACACATCTTCTAAATGCTGACGTTTAAACCACAGCAATTCATATTGTTTCATATCTTCTTCGGTAATCTTATGATTAGCCTCGGATGCCTTTTCTATCAATTTCTGCTGTTCTGCATACCACTTAGTTTTTTGAGTGTCGATACCTAACAAGTTTCTGTTAGCACCCTGCATTTTCTCAAAAGTGTCTAAAATTTCTTTAGGCTTTTTAGAGTTATACAGGTTATCACCTAACAGACGCATATCGAGCCAATCAATCTCAAACTCTTTTCTGCGACCGCCACCGCCACCTTTTCTACCTCCACTAGGTTTGTTACCCTTACCAAATAACTCAAACGCTTTAAACGCACCTTTGATAGCTTGATTTGTAAACGTGTTGCCTTGTTCACGATCCCATCTAATGCTTTTGCCCTCGTCAAAGCCAATGCGAATATCACCGTTTACATCAACCCACGCTTTAATACCCTTTAAACGCTCATCGGCAGTCGCTTGTAAAACTTCATTTGCATGTTGCACAAATTCTTCATTAGACTTTTTGATAGCCTCTTTTGCAACATTCATCGTTTCAGCAACTTGACCGCCAACCTCGTTTAAATGTGCTTCAAGTTCAGCGGCTTCAATATTAAATTCATCAACGGCAAGTAGTTGTTCTCCATGCAAAACTTTGTTCATAATTGAATAAAGTTCAGAATATATACTAACATTAGATTGACCAACGGCGTTCATTGCTTTTTGTACTCTTTCAAGTTCTTTGTTAAGTTCTAACAACTCTTTTTGAGTTTTTAGCAATTCTTCTGTAGTCTTACCGGATTTATTTAACAAATTATTATAACGTTCAAGAATGGTGTTAGCCTCTTTGCCAGCACCGGATTTAATCATACTTTCTAAATAAGTAACAGGCAGTTTTTGTAATTGAGCAATAGATTTATAATCAACGCCCATGCCAACCTTTTGATTGATTATATTTCTATAGTTGTTATAACGTTTTGTTAAATCACTTAACTCATAACCGAACTGCTTTGCACTGTCAGCATCAGACAATAACATCTCTTGTAGCATATTATCTTTAGATGCTTGATTTATTTGAGCAACTAAACTTATAAATTTTTGGGCATCTTCATTCATACCAACAGGAAACAGGTTTTTAACATTCTCGCTTATCTTGGTACTCATTAACTGAATATGCTTTTCAAGTGTAGCCATTTGTTCGCTAAATAACGCATCACTGATAGCACCTTGTTCATGTTTAGCAACTAAATCTAAAGCCTTGTTATATTCATCTTCTAACGTTGATAATGCCTCTTGTAATGTTGGCATTGTTTCCATTAAAAACTGATTGATTACCTTACTTTTCATGGCGTTACCACTAAACGCAGGTAATACGGCTGTGACCGCACTTGCACCCCAATAAGCTAAAGTAGCAGGAATTTCCTCATAAGCAGTTTGAATTTCCTCTGCCATATTTGCAGTAGAGGTTGTAGAACTTGTACTTGCACCTGTGATCTTAGATGCGGTATTAGCGATGCTTTCTTGAAACTGTTTAATGTTGCTGAAATCAAATCCTGTAATTTTATACAGTACATCAGAAAGTCTTACCCATGCTTGAACATTAGGGTTGTTCAATGCTTCAAGAGCCTTGGTATCTCCCTTTAATGCTTTTGATGTTAGTTCAGATGTTTTTAACAACGCTTGAAAACCTGCTTTAAACGTATTAAACGCTGTGGCAACAACAATACTGACACCGGCAATTTTAAGCATACTAACGCCAATAGAAGCTAAATTTTTCTTTATACCTCCTGTAATTGCAAGTCGGGTCTTATCGTTCATTACAGTGCCCCTTGCACCTGCTTGTGTTTGTAAACGCTGTAATGCGGTCAAGTCAGCTTGCAAACGAGTCAGTTTAATAACGTCAACAACTTGCTTAGAACGCTCCAATGATATTTGACGTTGTAACATCAATTCCTGTTCAGCAAGATTTGCACGAATAGCATCATCCCTAGCAATTACTTTTTGAACTGCTAAGTCTTTTGTTCTTAATGCGTTTATTTGCTGTTGGTAGCCATATTGAGCAACAATTTGCATTAAACCGCCTGCCATTAAAGACCGTATCGTTGCAAGTATTGCTCCTGACTTCATCAGCACACTTGTAACCATCTTCCATACAAACAGCCATTTTAACAGTTGTTTTGTACCGCTGCCGATTACACCTAAAAGTGTTGCCACGCTACTGCTTGTACTAGAAAGAATACCATCTAAACGCAACATCAAATCACGAATACCAGTACCAATGCCACTCTCTTTTGATACTTGGTCAATAAACATCGCCCACGTATTAGACAGTTTAGTAAAGGATTGGTCAATAGTTTCGCTAGTTCTGTTAAAGCGTTCACCAATTTCACCCTCGGCATTTAACAAGGCTTGTAACAGAATGTCAATGGTCAACTGACCTTTACGTGACCATTGCATAAGTTCTTTCTGACCTGCGTTGGCTACGCCCATAACCTTGCCTGCTTCTTTAGCTAACGCTCTCATAAGCACAGGTGAGTTTTCCATTACAGATCTAAATTCATCACCGTCAAGTTTACCTTTTGACAATGCCTGTGAGAACTGCAACATTACGGATGCTGTTTCACTTGCGGTTGCACCACCTACAACCATCGCCTTAGCAAGAGTGTTTGTAATCTGAATAGCCTGTTCTGCTGACAAGCCGTATTGTTCAGTAGACAACTGAACCTTTAAGAATGTTGTAGCAAAGCTATCCATAGATGTTCTAGCGTCTTGTGCTGAATGATAAATCATGTTTGTTACACTTTCAACTTGTGTAGCATCATCGTACAATGAACGCACCTTGTTACGAACAACGGTCATACGGTCAAACTGTTCGCCTAACTGTTGTAAAGTTTTGAACCCATGAATGACCACAAACACTGTTGCACCCAATCTTCTTATATCGGTGAACATGCCTTTTAGTGACTGCATAAAGCTAAAGTTAGCACTTGTTGCTTCTCTTGTAGCATTTGAATAACTTTGCAAATTCCTAGCGGTGTTTCTTGCAGCGTTATTAAGCTGGCTAAGTCTAGGCACAATAGCTGCCAATGATGATAATATTCCTGCCATTGGTGCTAATTTTGCCACGCTCTTTCCTATATGTTCAAATGCGGTTGCAATAGCTTGTAATGCGGTTTGATTTACACCTGTAATACTGTTTATAGATTGCATAAATTTAGCAAGACTGCTTGCGGTTCTAGTCAACCCTTTTGAACCTGTAACAAGGGTCGTAAACGCATTACCTAATCTCTCTACGTGGTCAGGTGCATTAGGATGAGCCTCAACCGTTTTGAAGATTGTCTCTAAACCTGTCGCAATAGTGCCAATGCTTTGAGCAAATTGTGGACTAAGTTTATTTACGGCTCTTGATAACTGATTTACGCCTGTTGCAATCTTAGGCAACGCATCACCGAACGCAGTCATTGTAGGAACATGGGTTTGTATAATACGTGCAAAATTTGCTAAACTATCTCCCATGTTGAACAGTGCAAGATAAACACGGTCATTGCCTAATTGCTGATATATTTTGTTCAGAGAGTTACGCAAACTATTAAACGCACTTGCAACGGTCTTTACGTCTGAACTCCAAGCCGTTGTTCCGCTTGCAATAGTCTGCATTTGAGTGTTAAAGCCTTTTAAGTTGGTGTAAAGGTCGTTATTACCGAGTACAGTTCTTAACGATGTTAGGCTTTTTGCAAAAGTTGAAATACTACCCAAAGCAGGTAATTTTACCTGTGAGAACGCATCTTTTACTTTGTCGATATCGTCCTTTAAACCTTTTAAACCATCATTCTCATTACCAGTATCAATAGTAATTTCTACCTTGCTGTTTTCTTTGATAGTCTCAATTTTTCTAGCAAGTTTTTCAAGTATATCAGACGCTTTATCTTCGGCTGTTATTAAAATCTTTTCTTCGGTCAGAGCCATTATCTTATCCCCATACTCTCAATCTTTCTCTCAACTCGTCTTAGAGCAAATACAAATTCAGCATAAAACCGTTCTTTTGCATAATCAGTCGGTTCTGACATTGTACTTTTCACAATACCGTTTTCTGCATAAATAGCCGACAATGTGTAGTAACCGTTAGGCTGAACTGTATGAACCGTATTCTCTGGATATTCTTCCATTAACGCATAATTGCTGATATGAATAGTATAAACCGACTGTGTAGGTGAAAGCAACTTAGCCTCGGCTACTGAACCGTCTATGGCGTTAAGCCTAGTATGAGCAACTTTTCTACCTCTGATAACACCCTCATTTGTCATAGATGCTTTATAATTCATCCACGCATTTAAATACAACGCACCGTTGTTGTTATACATACCTATATCGGGTTGATGCGGTTTTGATACAGACACTTTCCAAGCAGATGCCATATTACCTGTTGAACCGCCTGTTGCGTCAATCAAATCTCGTGTTATGCCTACAGCAATTCGCATAATCTCTCTGCCGAGTTCTTTTTCAAAAAGGTTTATAAATTCCTCGGAACGCTCGGCAAATCTTTTGGCTCGGTTTTGATCTCCACCTAAAAATTTTACAAATTTTGTATAAGACTCAACAACCTGATCCGAAACTTGTTTATACGAATTAAAATCTACGGAAACATCAAAGTTTATGTCGATAGGAAAACCATTTGTGTTCATTATCATCACCTTTACAATGTCTATATACTAATTATACCAACAAACACAATGCAAATAAAAAAGGGGTTTATCACCCCTT